>Ga0315273_10000016_pt1 | contig 145027 bp, 136 predicted proteins | sample YL17G02_0_MG_FD_205753 | JGI IMG/M metagenome (GOLD analysis project Ga0315273, IMG submission 205753) | Sediment microbial communities from Yellowstone Lake, YNP, Wyoming, USA - YL17G02_0 | ecosystem: Environmental > Aquatic > Freshwater > Lake > Sediment | place: USA: Wyoming | collected... | reverse complement strand
CGCGCACCGCAACGGCGAGTTCGATGGCCCTCGCGAAACCGACGATCGCCGGGACGTTCTCGGTTCCCGAGCGAAGTCCGAATTCCTGGCCGCCGCCGGTGAGGAGCGGATGAATTATGAATCTTGAATTAGGAATTATGGTTGGGTCTGTTCCCTGATTCCTAATTCCTGATTCATGCTTCGCGCGCGCTCCGCGCACGTACAGCGCCCCAACCCCTTTGGGGCCGTAGAGTTTGTGTCCCGAGAGCGTCATGAAATCGACGCCGAGCCGGTCGACGTCGCAGTCGAGAAACTGGAACGCCTGCACGGCATCGGCGTGCAGTAGCGGAAGCACGAAGTTGGAATCATGAATCAGGGCGGTTTTATTTTTTCCTGACTCCTGATTCCTGATTCGTAATTCCTCGCGGAAATCGCTAACAATCCTTGCGATTTCAGAAACAGGCTCCACGGTGCCAATCTCGTTGTTCGCATACATCGCCGAAACGAGCACGGTCCGCTCGTTGAGCGCTGCCTTGAGTTTCTTCAGGTCAACGACGCCGCGCCTATCCACGGGAACTATCACTACATCAACGCCGTCGCGTTCGAGGTCGCGTGCGGTCTCAAGGACGGACTCGTGCTCTATCGCCGAGACAATAATGCGAGGAATTATGAAGTTCGAATTGTGAATTACGGCACCACGCTTTTCCCCTCCGCCCTTAATTCTTGATTCATGATTCATAATTCCATTTAGCGCTCCGCGGAGCGCCAGATTATTCGCCTCCGTTGCCGAACCGGTGAAAATGACCTCGCGGAAATTCGCGTGTATCGCTTTCGCGACCGTCTCGCGCGCACCATCGACCGCCGCTATTGCCTCCTGCCCGAAGGAGTGGAGCGAACTGGCGTTGCCGAACTTCGCGCCGAAGTACGGCTCCATCGCCCGAATGACGCGCGGGTCGACCGGCGTCGTCGCGGCGTAATCACAGTAGACGCGCTGTTTTTGATTCCTCAACATTGTGGAACAGCACCTTCATCACCTCGCCCTGGAGATTCGGGATGAGCAGGAACTGCTCGTTCCGGTAACGGTCGTAGAGTTGCTTTGTGAGCTCAACATCCTTGAGACAATATTTCTTAAGTTCCTCTATCTTGCCGTTACGATAGAGCTCGATCGCCTCCGCTCCATGGCCCGTCTTACCGACACCGAGGTTAGCCTGTGCGAGCTTGTTCAGACTCACGCGGAATCCCACGGCGCGCTCTATTTTCTCCAAGAGGTCGACGCGCTCCTTTTCCCACAAATCAACCTTGAGTTTATCCGCGAGCCGCTGGAAGTAGAGGTGCAGGACCGGCACGTCGTAGCGATTACTGCTGAACCCCACGAGCCGCCCGGCGGTTCGAAAGAGCGCCGCTGCCTTCTCAATTTCCCCCTCCTCGAAGCAGACGTACTCGTCCTTATTATATGAGTAGACCCCGACCGCCGAGATCCTCAGCGCCTCGAAGTTGTCCCACCCGACGTCCGGGTCGGTGAAAAAGTTCTGGGTTTCGATGTCAAAGACGAGAGTGTCCATGAGGGTAGCCCTTCAGCCTATTAGCTCGCTGGCTCGTTAGTGATAAGAGAGTAGGGGGAGCGGCACCGAATCCCCGCGCCGCTAACGAGCTATCGAGCTTTCCTACACGTGCCGATCCGCCACATTGCTCGCCGCGTAGCTCCCCGGCTTCGTGATGGCCTCGAAGTTCGAGGCGCGTATCATGCCGACGACTTCCTGTATCATCGGCTTCGTGGGGCCGTTCTCGCCGATGTCGACGTGTATCTCGAAGTCCCACTGCGGGAGCGGCGAGCCTTCGATGGTCGCCGATTCCGAGAGCTCCTTGAGCGCGGAGAGTATCTGCTTGCCGAGCTCGAGCGAAATGAGCACCTCCTTAATGATGCGGTCGCGGAGCGTGTGGAACTTCCCGAGTTGGAAACGCCGCCAGAAGTAGCGGCCGCCGTTCCCGACGCGGTGGACGACGACCGCCGTCACGAAGTCGGCGCTGCCGTTCGCGAGGCGTTCGGAATCCGTCCCCACGGTCACCTTGTAGCGGCGCCGCGGGTCATCCCGCATGAAGCGGATGATCTCCGCGACCGTCTGTTCAATGGTGAGCCTAAGTCCGAATGAGCTGTTTAAGAATTCAGGCATGAGAATAGCGAATGGCAAATAGCATATGGCCTATAGAAAATTTCATTCCGCTTATGCCATACGCCATAGACCCTATGCCGCTCGGGTACTCTAGCGCCCTGTCGGGCGTATTGTCAATAAAATGGTGATAAACCTTTCCGGTTGGACGATCGTTTCATTGGAAAGGTTTTCACGCCGTGCCGGTTCGCCGTCGGGCGTATTGTCAATAAAAACGGCGATGACGCCGCGCGTTTTCACAAAAACAGCAGCGCCCACAGCAAATGTTCTTGTGTGGGCGCTTGAATCGCGTTCCTCGCATACCGCCTCCTTCCGTCAGTACCCGTTGCACTGTCGCATACCAATCGTATCCCGTACGGTTACGATTTTCTCTTTTGCGCTGTTTACCGAGGCGAGCGCACACTGGAGGGCGCCGGAGATGCCATCAAGCTGCTCAAGAGCCTCTTGAGCAAACTTGCTCCGTGTTGACGACGGCACCCCGAGGGCAGGGAGTGGCTCTCCTTCCTTTGCGAGAGTATCGGCAAGTGTGCGAGCCGTTGTAGCTGCAGCTGCGAGGTCTGCCATGACCCTTTTCGAAAGCATATTTTCCTTTCCCCGCGCCATGATAGCGCAGAACTGCCTCCACGGTACCAACCGAATGAGCTACCGTCAACCGCCGCCAGCGCGGGCCATAAAACCACCTACTCCAGCGCCTCGACGTTCACATTAATCTTCGCCTGCCAGTCGATCTCGGTGAATCCGTGGAGAAGGTCACAAATGTACCTCTTGAGCGCGTCGTAACGTTCCTGCACTTTTCCCTCGAATTTTACCGTGAGATACGGCCCATTCTGCGAGTAGCGTACGACGAACATTCCGTCCGCAAGGTCGAGTCGCACGCCGTCGCCCGCACGTTCGTCGCCCACGACCGTCGCCGCGGGGAAATCGCGCTCGAGTATCGGCACAATCCTCCCGACGAGCGCCACCTTCTTGTCGTCCGGGCAGCACACCTTTATCTCGGGGCTTGAAATGTAGTGGGGCAGCGCTGCCACCGCCCGTGAGAGCGACTGGTTCGTGTGTGCAAGATACCGCAGGAGACGCAGCGTCGAATACAACCCGTCGTCGTGATTATAAAAGTCTTTGGAAAAAAAGAAGTGTCCGGAAAGTTCGCCGATGAACGCGGCGCCGACCTCTTGGTTCTTCTTCTTGAGAAACGAGTGGCCGACGCGCCACATGAACGGTTTCCCGCCGGCGGCCGCGATCGAGTCATAGACCGCTTTTGAACAGAGGATGTTATACATGATGGTCGCGCCGGGGTGCAGCGCGAGCGCATCGAGCGCGAAGAGCGCAACGAGGATGTCGTTCCAGACAACGGCACCTTTCTCGTCCACGACGCCGATGCGGTCGCCGTCGGCGTCGTAGGTGAACCCGATGTCAGCGCCCGCCACGCGCACTTCGTTCCCCACTCGCTCGACGACTTCCGACGAGGTCGGGTCGACGCTACCCAGCGGGAACGTCGGGTCCACGATGCAATTCTTTTCGATGACCTCACAGCCGGCGCGACGCAGGAGCTCCGGCGCGAGCGCTCCCGCCGTCGATGCGCCCGCGTCGACCAACACCCTGAAGCGCTTTCCAATGGGAACGCGCTGGAGCACATCATCGAAGTACGCCCCGCGAATGTCGCGCTCCTCGAGCGCGCCGGGACGTTCACCCTGCTCGTAGTCCTCGTCTTCCACCATGCGACGAAGTTCGTTCATACCATCCGTAACGAGCGTCTCCGAATAGTCGTTCGCGAACTTGAAGCCGTTGTACTCCGGCGGATTGTGCGACGCCGAGACAAACACTCCGCCCCGCCGCTTTAGAAAATACTGCGACCAGTAGAACGTGCCGATGAGCGTCATACCAATATCGATGACATCCACCCCTGTCCACCGGAGTCCCTGAATGAGCGCTTCGGCGTACGCGGGGCTCGTTCCGCGCGCGTCGCGTGCCACGACACAGGCCCGAATACCCTGTCGCTTAAGGTAGGTACCGAATGCCTTCCCGATGTGCAGGACGATCTCGGGCGTGAGGTCGGTGCCCACCAGTCCCCGCAGGTCGTACCCGCGGAACATGTACGGGTTCACACGCATATCGAACAGTATACGACAGTGCCGGATTTATTTGTACTTCCGCGTCGAATGTATGAGAATGAGAGACAATGGCACTGAAGAACGGCAACCGGAGAGGGTCGCGACCGAACAGCGGCGCACCCGAAGCGCACCGCCTCCACCCCGAGACGAAACAGAGCATTTGGGCAATCGTCGCCGTCGGAGCCGCCGTCATCCTTATCCTCGCGCGCATCGGTGCCGCCGGGCCCGCCGGCCGCTCCCTCTATAAACTGTTGAATGCCCTCTTCGGCGGCGGCTACTTCCTCCTGCCGCTCGCCTGTCTCACGGTCGCGCTCGTGCTCATTATCGCCTCGGAACGCCGGCGGCTGGTAGGCATGACCGCCCTGGGCGCCGCGCTCGCCGTCCTCGCTGTTCTCGGCCTTATTCACATTGCCGCCGCGGGGCGCGGCGGGTGGTTCGGCTATTTCCTCGGCGCGTTCCAAATTCCCTTCGGCCGCATCGCCGGTTTCATCATCAACCTCGTCATCCTCGCCGCCGCGCTCCTTATGACGGTGAACGTGCCGCTCAAGTTCCGCTGGCCGTCGCGCGACGCGGATGAAGGAGGAGAAGGAGAGGAAAAAGAAACGAAAGCGGCCGCACCGGTCGTGACCGGCGAGTCGAAGGAGACGGCGTCCGCAGCGGGGTCCGCGGAGACGGAGAAGCCGCGCGGCGAGCGGAGGGCAACCATCCCGCTCACCCTAAAGAAACGCGCGCCCGCACCCGTCTTCACCAACTATGTGCCGCCACCCCTGGACCTCCTCAAATCCTCGAGCGAGAAACCGACGACCGGCGATCTCCGGGCGAACGCGAACATTATCAAGCGGACGCTCGAGAGCTTCGGCATCGCGGTCGAGATGGGAGAGATCAACATCGGCCCTAAGGTGACGCGCTATACCCTGAAGCCCGCCGAGGGAATGAAGCTCTCGCGCATCACGGCACTGAACCAGGACCTCGCGCTCGCCCTAGCCGCCCACCCCATTCGCATCGAGGCGCCCATTCCCGGGAAATCCCTCGTTGGCATCGAGGTGCCGAACAAGGCGGCTGCGCTCGTGCGCCTCGGGAGCCTGATGGCCTACCCGGAATTCCAGACATCGGGCCTTCTGGGCTTCACGCTCGGCCGTGATGTGACCGGCGAACCTCTCTTCGCCGACATCGAGCGGATGCCGCACCTTTTGATCGCGGGCGCGACGGGCAGCGGCAAGTCGGTGATGATACACTCGCTCATCCTCTCGCTCCTCTACAAGAACTCGCCGGCGACCCTCCGGCTCATCCTCATCGATCCGAAGCGCGTCGAGCTTACTATCTACGAACACCTGCCGCACCTCGTCTCGCCCGTCATCGTCGAGAGCAAGAAAGCCATCGGCGTCTTCCGCTGGGCCATCGCCGAAATGGAGCGACGCTACGAGGTCCTCCAGAAGGCGGGCAGTCGCGACATCAAGAGCTACAACCAGAATGGGGGGAAGGATAACCCCTTGCCCTTCCTTGTCATCATTGTCGACGAGCTCGCTGACCTCATGACCTCCTATGGCCGCGAGGTCGAGGGTTCCATTGTTCGCCTTGCGCAGATGGCGCGGGCGACCGGCCTCCACCTCGTCCTCTCCACCCAGCGCCCGTCGGTCGAGATTATCACCGGACTCATTAAGGCGAACATCACGAGCCGCATCGCGCTCCAGGTGGCAAGCCAAGTCGACTCGCGGACCATCCTCGACACCGGAGGCGCCGAGAAACTCCTCGGCGGCGGCGACCTCCTCTTCGTTTCGTCCGACCTCTCGAAGCCGAAGCGCATCCAGGGAGCGTACGTGACCGAGGAGGAGATCAACCGCGTCGCCGACTTCATCCGCGAGAACAACGCCGCGGTCCCGGCGGAACCGGTCGCGCTCGAATCGGCGGACGAGGAAAATGGCGATTCGAAAAACCTCTTTGACAACTACCTCGCGAACGACGATGACGACGAGCTCTACGACGAGGCCGTGCAGGTCGTCGCACAGGCGCAGAAGGCCTCGGCCTCGCTCCTCCAGCGGCGGCTTAAGGTGGGCTACGCGCGCGCGGCCCGGCTCCTCGACATTATGGAAGAGAAGGGGGTCATCGGCCCCGGCGAGGGCGCGAAACCCCGCGAGGTGTTCATGGACCGGATACCGGACGCAGAATGACCATAACGATAACCATGACCGGCTACAAAATACGAATGTCCTACAAATATACGAGAAATATGGGGTCGGTATTTACCCATTCGTACATTCGTACAGATTCGTACTTCGTAGAGTACTGTCCTCGATAGAGCACGCTTATGGACACTAACGACCGCGATTTCAAAACTTTTTTCGCCGAGCGGCTCAAGGCCCGCGGCTACACGCTCCGGAAGCTCTCGGAGATCTCCGGCATCGCGCAGGACCACCTCGAACGCCTTGCCGAAGGGCGCTACGACGAACTCCCGCCGGCGCCGTACCTGCGTGGCTACCTCGATCGCCTCGGCGAACTCCTCGACTTCAGTCCGGACCAGTGGTGGGAGCACCTGAAGACCGCCGGCGCGGGGCGAAGCTCGGGCCCCGCGGACGCGCTCCCGACGAACCGCTTCGCCCCGCGCTCCATCTCCCGCTACGTCTGGCTCGTCGTAATCACCGTCATTATCATCGTCTACGGTATCATCCGCTTCCCCGCCATCGTGGGGCAACCGACCCTCGAGGTCACGGCGCCCGCCGAAGCGCTCGTCACGGTGCACGAGCCGGCCTTCACGGTCCGGGGCCGCCTCGAGAACGGCGACCAGCTTTCGGTGAACGGTGTGCCGGTGACCGTCCAAAAGGACGGCGCGTGGCAAGAGGATTTACTCCTCGAACCGAACATGAATGCCGTCGTCGTCCGCGCGAAGAAATTTTTGGGCGGCGAGATGGTCATCACGCGGCAGGTACTCTACGAACCACAGACTGTGACGACGGACACAACCACCTCGACGCCAACTTCGACCACGGGCCAATGAGCCCCGCACCCCTTCCTAAAAAGCGCGTGGTGAACCACCCGCTCCCCGCCTTCGCGCGGCTTCGGACGGGCAGGCCCGCCGTTATTTTTGATATCGACGGAACACTCGTCAATGCCGTCTCGTGGACGTTCCTCACCGAGCGTCTCGGTGCTTCCGTTGAGCGACACCTCGCGCTCTACCGCAAACTACAACGTCGCACCATTGATACCGCTGACGCCATCGACCAGCTCGTCACGGCGTGGCACAAAACCGGGAACGCCACCCGCAACCGGTTCACCTCGATCTTCCGCAGCATGCCCATCCGGCGCGAGGCAAAAAGCACGCTCCGCAACCTCGCCGCAAAAGGGTATGCGGTCTGCCTCATCACCGGCTCGATGGATCTCTTTGCGCGCGTGACCGCGGAGCGTCTCGGCATCCGGCAGTGGTACGCGGGCTCCGTGCTCCGCTGGGACCACCGCGGAAACCTCGCGGGTCTCGACTATGAACACAACCAATCGGAGAAAAAACGCGCACAGCTCATGCAGTTTTGTAAAAAGCAGGGTGTCCAGCCCGATGAGTGCGCCGCAGTTGGCGACGATTGGAACGACTGCGGTCTTTTTGAGGCGACCGGCCACGGCGTCTTCTATAAGACCGCGTGGAGCGACCCAATCCTTGCCCGCATCGCGTGGAAACGCATCCGCAGCCTTTCGGAACTCAAGACCATTCTCTGAGCGGCGTGTTCGTGGCAGCGTATGGGCATAATTGACCTTCGACAATGAGTTTCTGACGGGGTACACTTAACCCACTATGCCTCCCGTGCCGAAGAAAAAAGACGATGAGAAGAACGAGCTGAACGACCTCCTCTCCACGCTCCGCGAGAAGTTCGGCGAGGGGGCCGTTATGAAACTCGGCGATGCGCGGCGCGTTGACGTCGCGGTCATCCCGACGGGCTCCTTCTCGCTCGACATTGCACTCGGGGTCGGCGGCCTGCCGCGCGGACGCATCGTCGAGATCTACGGCACCGAAGGGGGCGGGAAGACCACACTCTGCCTAAACGTGGTTGCCCAGGCACAGAAGCAGGGAGGAAAGGCGGCGTACATCGATGCGGAACATGCGCTCGACCCGGAATACGCGGCGAAGCTCGGCGTGAAAGTGAACGAACTCCTCATCTCGCAGCCCGACAGCGGCGAGGAGGCGCTGAACATCCTCGAGAGCTTGGTACGCTCGGGTATCATCTCGGTCGTCGTCGTTGACTCCGTTGCGGCCTTGACGCCGCGGGCGGAACTCGAAGGGGAAATGGGAGAACAGCACGTGGGGCGTCAGGCGCGGATGATGGGACAGGCCCTGCGGAAGCTCACCGCTATCGCGGCGAAGAGCCAGACGCTCATCATTTTCATTAACCAGATACGAATGAAGATAGGCGTGATGTTCGGCAATCCGGAGACCACGCCTGGCGGCCGGGCGCTCCCCTTCGCGGCCTCGGTGCGCATCGACATCCGGCGGATAGCGCAGGTGAAGAAGGGTGAGAACGTCATCGGCAACCGCGTGCGGGCGAAGGTAGTGAAGAACAAGGTGGCGCCGCCCTTTAAATCGGCCGAATTCGACATTATGTTCGGCGAAGGCATCTCCTACGAGGCGGATGTGCTCAATACCGCCATCCGCTACGGCGCGGTCACAAAGTCCGGCGCGAGCTACTCCTTTGAGGGAGAGCGACTCGGCACGGGTTTCGATGCGGTACGCCAAAAACTGAAGGAGGACAAGAAACTTCTGCATGCGCTCAAATCAAAAACACTCGCGCGGATGAAGGAGGGTGCCGTCGCGGAGAGCGGCGCAAAAGGGGAAAAAGAGGAAGAGTAACGCGCGGGAGTCGCCGTACGAAAACCGCAACCGCCCCAACGATGGGACGGTGTTTTTGTGATTGAGGGCCTGTCTCAGTCTTAAATATGGATATGGCCGGGTCCTATCCCTCTCGCTCTGCCTCCGCACCCTTCTTTTCAACCAGAATTCCGACTGCCAATCCTACAAGAAATCCACCCAGCCAAAGTAAAAAGGACTGATGCCGTGGCAATACCAAGATGATAAAGCCGGCAATAAGCGCGCCAATCCAGATATTTTTCATCATACTTTTATATTGGCTGTGCTCTCCGGCCTAGAACCACCACCATTCAAACCCCGCAAGCGTTTCTAGGGTCGATTTAAGAAGTTGGCTGACTCGTCTTGTTAATCAAGATAAGATTTATTTCCAAATTGCGACCGCAATAGATACAAGGAGCGCAATAACCGATAAGACAATCGTTATAACAGAAATTCCCTTTTGAAATCTGAGCGTATAACGATTCATATCAAGTTGTAGTCGGTTTGAATGGCTTAACCACAGTTTACACTTTTTACATTCCGAAACCCCGGGGCCATTTCTTTGATCGCCCGTTATTACAGCCCATTCGTGTTCGCAGTTTATTTGATCTTCGGCTCTCATTAAATGTTTTCGAGTTTCTCCGTTTCCTGACCTTTCCAAATCTACCTCAATACTGTGTTAACTCATGCTACCTCCCTTAGTTGCAGAACAATTTACAAAAACCAAACAAATTTTACAAACCTAACTATAAGATAGATGACCTCGACCGCTAGTAATATACCCGAAACAAGAGATACGATTGTGGCGCCTTCTGAACCAACGTCACTTAGCATGTAAAAAAGCCACCAGGCGAAAAGAGTTACCAGCGTTACACCAATTACTATAATAGTTAGCAAATCAAATCCAAACATCTATTTTGAACACCGCTCGTTAATGTTAATATTCACAATTTATAGTTATAGCTTTTCGTACTCCGAATCTATCTTACAGCGGCCCTGTTTTCACTTCGCTTCTTCGGGCACTTAGAACATCTAGGACATTATAACACCTACAACCTCATAACCTCACCACCGCCATGCGGAGGCCGATAGAAAGCTTGCTAGCCGCGCCCCGTTGTGCTTGTATGGCGCTGACGCTCTTTAACGCCATACATCACACGAGAGGAGGTCCGCCTTGCTCAAAAGCTTTTTGCAGATTTGGGGAGGCGTATTTTCCCTCCTCAATAAAGTCGGGTTTTGCTTTACCGAGCGAACCGGCGGCAGCGCGAAGTACTGGTGGCGAGTGACGGCATGGGCGTCGGAGATCATCTCGTCGCCGATGTGGTACATCATCTTTTTCCTCGAACGGAACTGGATAGCGTTCGGCCTTGAGATCGGCAATGCGCCTTCGCTCATCATGGGGCTCGTCGCTGCGCTACGGGGTTTCGAGAAAACCCCGCGGTGGCTCACCTGGGTCGCTGGCGGCGCCGCGTTCGGCGGTACGCTCTACAGCATCACCCACCTGACGCCGAACCTACACCAGGTGCTCGAGGTCGGTCTGGTCGCGGGCTTTCTCATTGGAACCTTTTTTCTCGGCCGACAGAAGCCACGAGCAGGATACCCGTGGTACATGCTCATGAATCTCTCGACCGCAGCGCTCATGGGTACCGAGGGATATCCGCTTCTCGCCCTGCAGCAGCTTGTCTGCCTCGGATTCGTCGTCGACGCCTACCTCTCGGCACGGCGCAACGGACGAATCGAACCAACTCATCCATAAAAGCCGGTGATAGACTTTCCATCATCGGCTTTGACGTTCCGCCGCGCTGGAAACCGTCGGGCACTTTGATTTATCGTGCGCACGCGTATAATAGGGCCATGCGCACAAAGAACGAAAAAGGATTCGTTGAGCTGCCCCTCCTCCTCGCGTTCGTCGCCGGCCTGGTCGTAGGAGCTGGCGTCATGTACCTTGGCACAAAGAATTCATCGAGACAACAGCTTTCCGCGAACACACAGGTAGGAATCCCCGTAGCGGCCACGAGCACCGTAACGCAAACGGTGAAGCAAACCGCGTCGGTCGGCAGCATCGTGAAGCCGCGAAAGCAAATTTCCACCACGACCGAGAGCGTCGCGAAGCCATCGCAACACATTCCCATCGCGACTCCGCCGACTCCGCCCGTCACGGCCACTGTTGCGACCTCTTCGCCACCACCGGCGACCGACCAGTCACGGCAAGTAGCCCTCCTCCAACAGCAGATACAAACACAGCAAAAGACCATGGAACAACTGCAATCACAGATCTATCAACCCCCCCAGCCCTCGGCAACGATTGGTTCCGTAAAGACACTACCAATCACCGGAGCAACATCCAGTTCCGTGGTGATGAGCGGTTGGGTCAGTGATTTCCCGGCGCTGGTCACGTTCGATATTGGTGAGGGCGAGAATTTCAGTTACAACAAGGGTAAGTCGATCCGATTGCTGGATAGCAACAGTGCTTCTGTCACGATAGAGAACCTGTTCCCGGCAGCGAAATACTATTATCGAGTATCAGCGGTCGCGCTGACCGGCAACTACAAGACCTACGGCGAGACGTTTTCGTTCACGACGCCCAAGAATTAGAGCTCGTTTCAAAACTTCCGCAATCGCTTCTCTGTCGCTCCCGCAGAAGCGGGGGCCCAGCGTTCTCCGTGGTCCTTGGATTCTCCGGTCAAGCCGGAGAATGACACGTGGGTTTCGGAAATAAGTCCTAGGACATTTACAACACCTACAACAATTATAGTCTCTCCACCGCCGCGCGGAGGCCATCCAGGGACGTGCTCAAGATGAGGTACCGGTTGAAGAACCAGCAGTAGGTGAAGGTGGCGCCCGGTGTGGTCCACGCGAGCGAACGAATGGGTTGACCGTTGACCTGCGCGTCGGTGAAACCGCCGGAGGGCGAACCCGGCGCCGTGGCGAAGAGCGAGCGAAGAGCATCCGCGTTCGGCTCGAGCGCGAGCAGTTTCGCGCGGAGGAGGACGGGCGATTCGTTCGGAGCGAGCTTCAGCACGTAGCCGGGCCAGACGCCGTTCTTGTCGCGATAAACGAACGCTGTAAAGTCCGGCGCGAAGTGGTCACCGAAGAAGCTCGGCTCGATGACCGCAAAGTTGATGTCGGCCATGAAGCTCGCCCACGAGGGATAGGCGCCGGCGGCGTTCTGGAGGGCGAGCTCGATAAAATTCGACGACGACGCCGCGTGTTGCACGGTGGCGACGAGCGATTCGGCGAAGGGCGTTCCGCTCTCCGTTTTTATCCCAAGCGTTTCATCGACGGGACTGACGAAAAGCGACGCGTGAAAGAATGACGGGCCGCCGGCCGGTGTTCCGACGGGTGTGCCGATCGGCGTGGTCGACGTAGCCTGTGGAAGATTTGTGACCGGCGGCTTGACCGGCACCGGTGGCGGCGGAGGAAAGAGCACGGGGAGGACGTAGTAGCCGATGAGGAAGAGGATGACGAGGCCGACGGCGCCGCCTGCAAGCCAGAGCAATAGGGGCGAGCCCGACCGTAGCGGGGCCGGCGCTGGCACTTCTGGTTCGCGGGGCGCGGATAGTGCCTCGGGCAGCGGCCGCACACCGAACACTACCGCAGGCTGCAGTGGCTCGGGTTTCGGCTCGGGCCGCGGCGGGAGCATTGGGGTCGGCAACGGCGCCGAGGGACGAGATGGCGGCGCAGAAACTTCGACAGTTATCGGTACCCGCTCGGCTTGCGGTCGGCCGCCGCCGCCCATCGACGCGAGGTCGGAGGCCATCGTACGGATGGTCACCTCGGCGATGGCGGTCGGCGAATCCCCCGACTTCGGTGGTGGCGGCGGCGGGATGCGCCCCTCGCCCGCAGCGCTCGGTTTAAAAAATGGATCAGCCATACGTTTCCGTATGGCCATTATACGACAGAACCGGCGCGCGGAGCTATGCGCCGCCGCCGTTCATCTGTTTGAGCGACAACCGAATGTGCCCGTCCAGATCCACGTTGATGATCTTCGCCTTCACCACGTCGCCCATGTGGAGCACGTCCGTCACCTGTTTCACAAATCCTTGCTTGAGCTCCGAGACGTGTATCATCGCGTCCTTGCCGCCGCCGAGGTCGATGATGGCGCCGAAATCCAGTATCTTCACCACCGGTCCCTCGACGATCTCGCCTATCCGATACTCCTTGGTCAGGCCCCGTATCTCCGCGACCGCCGCGTGCGCCTTCTCGGGTTTGTCAGCCGCCACGAACACCGAACCGTCGTCCTCGACGTCGATCGAGGCAAGCTCGTACTTCTTGATGAGTCCGTTGATCATCTTGCCGCCCGGGCCGATGAGGAGTCCGATCTTCTCGGGGTTGATGGCCAGGCTCACAATGGTCGGCACGTACTTCGAGAGCGCGGGGCGGGGGGCGGCGATGATACCCTCCATGAATTTCAAAATTTCGAGGCGCGCGTCCTTCGCCTGCTTGAGCGTCTGCTTGATGATCTCCATCGTGAGGCCGTGCACCTTCACGTCGAGCTGGATGGCGTTCACGCCGTCCGCCGTGCCGGCCACCTTGAAGTCCATGTCGCCGTAGAAATCCTCCGGCCCCTGGAGGTCGGTCAACACCTTAAACTGCGAACCGTCGGCGTTCGACATGAGCCCCATCGCGATACCCGCCGCCGGTTTCCGGAGGGGGACACCCGCATCCATCAATGAGAGCGTCGTTGCGCAAACCGTCGCCATTGAGGACGAGCCGTTCGAAGAGAGTATCTCCGAGACGACGCGGACGGCGTACGGAAAGTCGGCCGAGGATGGAATGAGCGGCCGGAGCGCTTTTTCGGCGAGTGCGCCGTGGCCTATCTCGCGGCGGCCCGGGCTCCGGAAGGGACCCACTTCGCCCACGGAGTAGGAGGGGAAGTTGTAGTGGAGCATGAACCGGCGCTTGCCGATGGTCTCCATCGACTCGATGGTCTGCTCCTGGCCCGGCGCGGCGAGCGTGGTAACCGCGAGGGCCTGTGTGTTGCCGCGGATGAAGAGCGCGGAGCCGTGCGTCCGCTCGAAGAGGCCGACCTCGGCGGAGAGGTTGCGGATCTTCGTCACGTCACGCCCGTCGGGCCGACGGCCGCTCTCGAGAATGTTCTTGTGCACGAGCGCATCCACCATTTCCTCGAAGACGAACTCGGCTGCCTTGAGATCGGGCTTTTCAACAGCTGTCTCCAAATGAACGAACAGGTCGCTCTTCAACTGGTGCATGCGGGCGTACTGCTCCTTCTTGTCCGGCTGGTAGACCGCTTCCTCGAGCTTCGGCGTCTCGCTCCGACTCGTCGGAGACGAGGCGAGCAGGAACGCTTCGACGGCCGCACGGAGTTCGGGCGCCGGCTCGTAGAGTTTCACGTCGGCTTTCGGCTTACCGATCTGTTTCACGATATCCTTTTGGAACTCGATGAGCCGGTCGTTCTCGCGTTGCGCGACCTCGAAGGCCTTGAGGATGTCCTCCTCCGACGCTTCGTTGCCGCCCAGTTCTATCATGCTGATGTGGCCCGCGGGTCCCGCGGCAAAGGTTTCGAATGAGCAGCTCGGATCCTTGAGGGCTGAGTTCGTCGGGTTCACCACAAACTCGCTGCCTATCTTCGCGATGCGGACGCCGCCCACGGGACCGTTCCACGGAATGTCGGAGATGCCTAAGGCGGTCGAGGCGCCGATGAGTCCCACAAAATCAGGATCGTTCTCCTCATCAATGGCGAGCACGGTGACGACCACCTGTATCTCGCGGCGGATGCGGTAATCGAAGAGCGGGCGGAGCACGCGGTCCACGAGGCGCCCGGCGAGGATAGCGTCCTCGGACGGACGGCCCTCGCGCCGGACGAAGCGGCTCCCCAATATCTTCCCGGCGGCGTAGAAGCGCTCTTCGTAGTCGACGCGGAGCGGCAGGTAGTCGAGGCCGACCTCGCCCATCGGCATCACCGCGGTCACGAGGATGGCCGTCCCGCAGTAGCGAACGAGCGCGGCGGCGTTAGTCTGGTCGGCAATGGGCGAAATCTCAATGGAGAGCGTCTTGCCGCCGACCTCGATGGAGAACTGTTTGCGGGGAATGTGTGAGTTAGTCATAAAAGGTTTGTATGTGAACAGGGTACGGCACAGCGGCGTTGGGGCGCACGGAGCGCGCCGCGGCCGGTCTTCCTAGCGACGGGGCCGCATGATGATCCTCGGCGACTCTTCGAGGTTCACGAATTCATCCGCCGCCTCTTGGAGTTTCAGCGATGCGCTCCGGCGGAACGCGGCGACCTCGACGAGCTGGCCGGCGCCCCACTTCAGGTACTCGACGAGCGGTATGAAATCGCCGTCGCCGGTCACGAGGATGATGACGTCCACGGACGATGCCATGCGGATGGCGTCGACCGCCATGCCGACGTCCCAGTCCGCTTTCTTCGAACCGTCGGCGTAGACCTGCAGGTCCTTGCTGCGGAGTTCGAGGCCGGCCTCGACGAGCGCGTCGAAGAAAGCGGCTTCGGAGGCGCCGGCGCGCGCCACGGTCTCCTTGGGCGTTTCCTTCGGGAGCACACCATCAACGCCCTCGCTCTTTACAACGTAGGCGACGGCGCGAATGAGCTGACGATCACCCACGAGGTGGCGGATGAGCTCGCGATAGTTCACCCGGCCGTGGTACAGGTTCTTGGCCGAGTGGTAGAGGTTCTGGACGTCGACAAAGATGGCGACGCGCTGGTTTGGATAGTGGGCCTTAACTGCCATGGTTCCTGATCAATCGCTGCAACTGATCCGCGAATATTCGCGAACGGTGTTCGAGATTGATTAGTGATTATTTCTTCAAATCGAGCTTCTTCAGGAGCTTCTCATAGACGGTCGGCTGCCGCTTGCGGAGGTACTCGAGGAGGCGCCGACGCTGACTCACCATTTTGAGGAGCCCGCGGCGCGAGTGGTTGTCCTTCGGATTCTTCTTGAGGTGCTTCGCGAGCTCGTCGATCTGCCGCGAGAGGACGGCGATCTGCACCGGGGCTGACCCCGTGTCCTTCTCGTGCGTCCGATGTTCGCCGATGACCTTCGACTTCACGCGCTTGGTGAGCATGATGGTTCCATAATAGCACGATGGGTGTTCGGACGCAAGGTACGCGAGATTGTGCGACACATCCGAACGCGGTACGATGGCGGTGATGACCAAGATCGAATCCCTCCTCGCCGATTACCTGAACTATCTTGAGATAGAGAAGAACCGCTCGCCCAAGACGCGCGAGAACTACGAGCACTACCTCCGCGTGTTTATCCGCGAGTCGAAGGTTAAGGCGCCTGCGGACATCACCGATGCCGCGGTGCGGAACTTCCGCATCTGGCTCGCCCGTCCCATGAAGGGCGGCGCTGTGGGCGGTGCCCGGAAGGACCTCAAGAAGGCAACGCAGGCGTACTACGTTATCGCCATCCGCAGTTTCCTGAAGTACCTCGCGAAGCGCGACATTCCCGCGCTCGCGGCGGAGAAGATAGAGCTACCGCGGACGCCCGATCGGCAAATCGACGTCCTCGATTACCGCGACCTCGAGCGGCTCGTGACTGCCTCGAATGGCACCGACCTTCGCTCGCTCCGGGACCGCGCCGTCCTCGAAACGCTCTTCTCGACGGGTCTTCGGCTCCGCGAACTCTGCATGCTCGACCGCTACCTCGACCTCGACCGCGGAGAACTCTCCGTCCGCGGCAAGGGCGACAAACTGCGCGTCGTTTTTCTTTCGGACCGCGCAAAGGGAACCATCAGAGCGTACCTCGCAAAACGAACCGATACCGACCCCGCGCTCTTTGTGAGTTTATCGAAGGGTTCTAAACTTCAGGCTTCAGGTTTTAGGTTTCGGGTTCTGGGCCGCATCACCCCGCGCGCCGTCGAGCGCCTCGTCGCGTACTGGGCAGTGAAGGCCGGCGTCCCGAAGCGTGTGCACCCGCACCAGCTCCGCCACGCCTTCGCCACCGACCTGCTCTTGAACGGCGCCGACCTCCGCTCCGTGCAGGAACTCCTCGGCCACGCGAACGTCTCGACCACGCAGATCTACACGCACATCACGAACAAGGAACTCCGCGAGGTGCACAAAGCCTTCCACGGAAGGCGGAGGAAGTAGCTAGACGCCCGACGCAGCGAATCCGTAGGTGAACGGCGCACTCCACGCAAAGCCAACGACCATCACGAGTACCACGCCGGCGATGAGCCCCGCTCGGCGACGACGTGAAGCGGCGAACCACGGTTGCCCCATGAGGCGCTCAGTGCCGAAACCAAGAAGTCCGATACCAAAGAGGTAGGCCGGCAGATAGTGGTAGAGAAACGTGCTTCGCAAAACGAACGTGGCGAAGGGAAAAAGCGAACCGAGGAACCCCACGAGGAGAATGGTTATCGGCCGCGCGCCGGCCGGCGGCGCCTCGCCGCGCCGAAGCTTTCTGATAAAACGCGGTACAAGTGCCACCGCGCAAATGACTGCGAAGGTCGCCGCGAACCATACGACGGGATTGCCTGTAAAACGAATCGTCGTTGTTCCATCCGCGGCGTCGTAGTACGGCATGGGCACCTGCATCGCCGGCCAGAGGTACCACGGGCTCTGGTTCGGGTGCGGCTCGCCGGCAACATAGTTTATGAATGAAACGAGTCCCTGGGCGAAAAAGCTGGACACAACCTGCGCCGGTGCGCTCATCCGCGTCACCGTAGCGGGCGGCGAGGAAAGTCGCGCACCGAAGAACCCGTCGCGGTAGAGGGCGCCGAGTTCTTCGCGCGGCGAGAAGAAAAGGGTGTTCGCAAGAAAAACGACGGCGAAAACGACGATGCCCGCGATAATGAAGGCCTTGAAACGCGAGCGGCCCGGCGCGCCGCCGAGCCGGCGCAGGAGGAACGCTCCGGCGAGCACCGGTGTGACGAACACGACGGCGGTGAGCTTCACCGCGAGCGAGAGCCCCCAGAGGATGCCAGCGAGGGACGCCCGATGCCGTTCGTCGAAGTAGAGCCAGAGCGCGGCGACACCGAAGGCAAGGTATATACCGTCGACGAAGATAAGCCGCGTCTGGAGCAAAAAAGCATTCTCAAGGGCGATGGCGCACGCGCCGAGGAGCGCGCCGAGCTCTCCCACACCGATAGCGCGGAGGAAACGGTGGAAGAAAAAAATGAGCGCGACGCCGAAGGCGCCGGCGAGCGCACGGAGCGGGACATAGGGAAATGAACCGTAGGGTCGCTCGGAGTTCACGAGGACCATCTCCCCGTCCCGAAGCCGCGAGAAAGAAATGAACTCGGCTCCGCTAACGCGGTCGCGGGGAAAGAGCGCGAGCACGCCGGCGAAGAGAAGTTTGCCTAGCGGCGGGTGGATGTCGTAGAAGGAGTGGTGGTTCACATAATCAGCGGCGTAGGTCGCGAAATGAACCTCGTCGAATGCCGGCGCGGGCGGATAGGAGATGCGGAACGCGTGTAGCCCGACGCTTAGGGCAAGTATCACGAGGAGGAGCAGCGAGCCGGCTTTCGGTGAGATGTCCATGGGTGCCCTCGGGAGGATTTGAACCTCCAACCCCTTGCGGGGACAGCGTCCTAAGCGCTGCGCGTATGCCGATTCCGCCACGAGGGCAGGTAACACTTAGGGCCAGTATACACCGCGCCTCCGGCGGGGCAAGCTTGACTTTTTATAGATTTTATGCTATGTTTGCGCTAACTTCGGGGTGTTCCCGGAGTGGTTGTTTGAAAACCAAAAATCAGAAAAACCATCCCAGCGCCACCGAAAGGAGGGCGAGATGTTACTACTACAATGGATTGTCATCTCTTGCTGTGTCGCCTCAGCCGCGTGCCTGGTCGCCGGACTCGGCGCGTGGATCCTCAAGGGGCGCGTTGAAGTGAACCCCAAGGAAGCGGTCGTCTGTAAAAACATGTGGACCGGAAGTGCATTTGCGCTCCGCCGGGGGACCCATTGGATAATCCTTGGGCTTCACAGGATACTGAAGACGGTCAGCCTTCGGTCGGAGCCATGGGACCCAGACATATTTATGGTCACTACCGCTGACCCGACCGAGGTTGGGGTTGATCTCGTTATCTTCAACCAGTATGTCCGCGGAGACCGTGAGACCGGGCCCCAAGTGCCTATGCTCGACCCTGATGGCATTGACCCGATTGTCAAGGCCGCTACGAGAATCAATTACGACAAGCGGAATGAGCTGATTCTCGAGCGTGCCAAGGCCGAGGCACAGACAGTACTCGGCGAATATCGGTTCGATACGCTCTACAATCAAGAAATAAATCCGGAAACCAAAAAACCGAAGGGGTTGAACCGAGAGCTCATTAAAAGGATCTCGGACCAGTTGAATGATCTCCTCGAAGAGAGCGTTAGCCTGCCATGGGGCATTGAGGTGAAGGCACGGATCGAAAACCTCGTCTTCAAGATTGCGATCCAGGAAGCTGTCAGCGACCTCATCGTCGCCGACAACGAAGGAGAGGCAATTCACCGAAAGGCCGAGAAGTCGAAGGCTAATCCCAACATCATCGCAGCCGGCGAGATCATCGCTAACATCGCCGAAATCTTCAAGGGGAAAGGGGGTTCCAAATGAAGTGGATAAGTGTTGATTGGGACCGCGTGCGGGCAACGATCGCCAAGATGAAAAAGATTGTTGCGGTTCTCGTTCTCGCGCTCCTCATTCTTGTCCTCGCCGCGGTAATTGTCACCGTGGTATACGTGGGTAGTAAGAGTCTGACCAGGACATTTGGGGTCGAGAGGTTGCTCACCGCTGCGGCAATCGTGGCGGGCATCGCGATCGGAGTCATCGTCCTCGCCTTCCTCATCAAGCGATCGGCAACCGTCGCGGCGATCGGCGTCTTTGTGGGAGTCATCGGCTTCCTCACCTGGCGGCTCGGCTGGAGTATCATTTTGTGGGAGTGTCTCATCATCGCCGTTAGCCTCCAAATCCTGTTCTGGATTCTGGCACGGATGGAGGTGAACATCGGTGTAGTAAAAAGTTTTGTGACCGGCTCTATCATCTTCGCTCTCGTTGGCCTCGGGGCATCAATGCTCCGAAGTACTGCTACAGAGCAGGCGGCGGTAGCGGCACGAGCGGCTACCGTAGCACCGTCTGTGGAAACGAGCAGTCCGAACGAGCGGGTGTACCGCTATCCCCTCCTTGGAACGGAAACCAAAACAGCGGAGTTTGATATGTACGAACAAATTCCGCCGGGATGGGACTACTGGGTTTCCGGACCCCCCGGTGCGAAGATTTGGTTCGATGACAGAACTTCTATTGAAGTTAACGAACCATTCCAGCCGCGCGGTTCCGGGAAACTTCGATTCAGCGGCCCCAAGGATGGGAACGTGACCATTAGGATCCGTCCCCACGGCCGCTAGCCCACATCAAATTTCGCCTCATCGAGGCAAAACAAAAGTACCCCGTGCATCATCAGCCTGGGGTACTTTGCTTTTATACAAGGTTTTACAAGGGAAAATCGAGGTGTAAAACCTTCCCGTTTTCATGGCCCCAAAACTTGACGAAAATGATTTTATATGCTATAATTTAGCCACAATCGAGACGTAAGGAAAGCAGAGTTATACCCTCTTTTCCTTGCTCCTCGAAAAATGAATACCGGAGCAAGGGAATCGGCTGAGGTGTGTGCGGTGGGCATCGTGCCTACCGTGGCGCGCTTCGAAGGATTTGGATGTACACTCATTCACAAGGAGGACATCATGGCAGGAGTACCAGGAGTTGGAGCAGCGAGTGGCTGTCTCCGTGCTTTAGCAGGACCCGTCGGATGGGTTATCGGCGGTGTCTTGGCTGTCTGGTTTGCGGGCAGCTTGGGAATCGTTTTCTTGATTTTGGCAGGGATTGCGTGGTTCCTAAACCGTTTTATCTTCCGCACCCACGAGGTCGACTACACGCTGACACAGGTCGACGGAACTCATGGACGCCGAATCCGGAAATGGAAGGAAACGGAGCCGGTGAATCCGAATCACCGCATTCCCCGCCGTATCTGCAACTGGGGAACGTGGATCTGTATCGGGCTGTCCATTCTCATCGCTGCCGTCCGGATAAAATCCGGTTCGGCGACGCGGGAGGCGTTGGAGGCCCTTCCCACTCGGACCACAACGGCGTCAGACCCACAGACGGTCCGGCGAGTAGCGCCAGCCCCAACGGAGCAAACGTTCAAGATTGTTCTCCGCGGTGAAGAACCGTCCGAGGAATTCAATATGTTTCAACGAATTCCAGCGGGATGGGACTACTGGGTTTCCGGTCCCGCTGACGGAAGGATCCTCTTCTCGGATGGAACCTCGTGCGGCGTGAATGAGCCGTTCTCCCCGGAGGGAAACGGGGTCATCCGTTTCACTGGTCCCGCTGGGCGGGAGGTCTCGGTGCGAATCGCCCCGCACCGATGACCGGAAAGAAAAGGGCTTATCGAATCGCACCCTGTGCAACAAGCACGGGGTGCATTCATTTTTAAGACTGCCGTACTACCCACAATTAAAAGCCCCGCGCATGCGGGGCTCTTAACTTCACTTTCCGAAAACGTCAGCTAGCAACCCGTAAAACCGCCGCTTCCGAAGAAGTTGCCGATGATGTAGGGGAAACCCTTCGCGATGACGGCCACGAGAACCGCGACCGCCGCGTAGATGAGCGAGTGGTTCGCCTTTTTGACCTTCTCGGGGTCGCCCGCCGCCGTCAGGTAGCGGAACGCTGCCCAAATGACGAAGATGACGGCCAGGATGATGAGAAAGGTAAAGAGCCACTGGGCGATAAGGCAGACCTTGTCGGCTAGCGTCTCGAGGGTCGTGATGTTCGATGGCAACGAATTCACCGCCACGGCCAGCGCCGCGAGCGGCGCGAGCGCCGCAACCGACGCTACCACCTTGATGAATTTGTTCACGTTTTTGTTGGTTATCCTAGAACCTCGTGCGACCTTTGTGTAAATGCGTTGCGAATAGCATACCAAACCGCTGGCTGTTAGGCAACATGGCTACGGCGAGAACTGGCACGCCTGATCAGTTGTCCCTGCTGCAACCCCTCCAATCAGGTTCGCCACAATGAGCGGCACGCCACGCGCAAGAATAGCGACTGCAAATCCGATGATGGCGTAGATCAGCGTCTTGTGCGCGCTCTTCACCTTTTCGGCCTCACCACCAGCAGTAATGTACTTATAAGCAGTGAGAATTACAAAGATGATACCGATGATGATTGCAAAGGTGTAGAACCATGCCAGAAACTTACACAATAGACTATCCCTAAGCTGCTCTGGGGTCGTTATCGGGTAGGGAGGTGTGAGTGGACCCGCAAACACCAATGTGGGGAGCGCGAGTAGGCCGATCTTTACTACAAACCGCGGGACACGAATTAGCATACGTAGAACGGCATCTTTCATCTCTTTTCTTGCTCTCTTCTTGTTTTTTACTTCATGAGCACTCGACCTTTGAAACAAAAGGGGGCGTTATCTGCATACATTCACGGCCGATGTGCTGCCGCCGAGGACGCTGTTCACAACATAGGGTACACCAGCAGCAAGAATCGCGACGGTGATACCAATCACTGCGAACGTGAGCGCTTTGTGTGCGCTCTTCACCTTCTCGGCCTCGCCGCCCGCCGACATGTATTTGAAGGCGGCGAATAGAACACAAATAACACCGACGATGAGCGCGAAGGTGTAGACCCACTGCATCACCAGACAGAGTTTTTTGACAACATCATCCACGGTGCTGAAGAGCACCGCGGCACTCACGAATTGCGGTAGGAGAGCGAGGCCGCCGCCGAGCGGCGCGGCGAACTTTGTGAAACGACTGGAGTCGAATCGGAACTGCGGTATGGTATGACGCATGATTATGTATGAATTATGGCGACGGTGCACCTAATAGGTTTTGGAGGATAACCGCAACCGATTCGGCGAGGAGGACGATGGCGAACCCGACGACGGCGTAGAGGATGGTGGTTCGCCCCTTCGTCACCTTCTCGGAATTGCCGGCAGCCGTCATGATCTGGAATGCGCCTACCAGCACCATGATGGCGACGATGGGAATGGATATCTTAAAGAGGCCGTCGATGATGCTCGTCGTCACACACTGTACCGGTGAGGTTCCGCCGGTGCAAGAAAGGGGATTTACGAGGGTAATCGGCTGCATTGTGCCGCTCGGGGGCGGCGTCATTGTGCCGCTCTGCGCTTGAGCGATACCGAGAAGGCCGAGCTTGCAAAACAAAGTGAATAACCAAGCGATCATCGGTATTTATTGTACCGTGGCCCTGCAGAAACTCAAGCCCGCTGTCCCTTCCGTCGCCACTCCCGCCGTGGAGCGCGGGACCGTGACCGAGACCGCGAGCTTGCACGCATCGCGCTCGCTCACGTTGAGCACACCGATAAAAGCCTGCTCGGCCTGTCGGCGAACCTGCTCGATGGGCGCCCGTTTGAGTGAGATGGCGAACGTGCTTATTCCGCGGTCGTAGCCAATGTCGTAATCGTCGGTGGACCGTAGAATGAGCATTCCCTCTTCTGTGTCGACCACATCTTTGTAAAAATTATGGACCGTGACCGACCCCGCCGCGGTTCCGATGACGATGGTGTCGGCGGTCGGGAATGGCCACGTCGGTGCCACGGCGGCTGTGCTCGATTGGGTTGTTGCGCCCGTTCCTCCAACCGGTGGCGTTGCTGGCGTGCGCCGCGCGAGCCAGAGATAGACGAGCGGCGCCACGAGAAGTACAACGATAATGATGTAGGTGGTAATCCTTTTCATAATCCTACGGACAGGGTCCGGCCACGTCCCAGTGGTTAGACTCGCGCGCATAGATCGAACCGGTGGCTTCGTTCTTGTACTGCGGCGCGCCGTCGCTGCTCCGCTGGCCGACGTATTTGAGGTTATTCACGATGTAGTCGGTTATCTTCGAATTCAGACCGAGATCAACCTTGTAGCCGTTTGCGTGGTTGCAGCTGGTTCTTTCACTGTGAGTTCCCTCGGTGCCCGACGTCAGGGTCACATTGCAGTCGGTGCCGCAGGCTTGCCGCAGCACCCCCATTTCCACCAGGAGCCGTTGTGATACGCCGGTGAGATCAACGCCCACTTTCACGTCGACCTTCTCGGCCGAGAGTTGCGCTTTCGCCTGCGGGTCGGTGAGCGTGCTCGCCGTACCGTGGCCGCCTGACGGCACTGGTATCTGGAGCGGCGCCAAACTCGGCAGTCCGAGGACAGTGAGGCCGGGGTTGATGATCGAGAAAATAAGGTAGACGCCGAAGAGGAGAAGGAGTCCAAGGAGCGCCTGGGTGATCTGGTCTCTCGCATCCCCCTGGGTCGAGGAGTTACCCGCGGCGAGGGTGTACCGTATGCCCCCGTAGACAATGGACCCAAAGGCCAGGATACCACCCAAGAGGAGGGCGAACTGGTAGAGGTTGGCTACGATGCCTGCCGGGTCCGTGCCCGACTCCATACCGGGGAGGGAGGGGTTTATATCGACGCTATTCGCCGCGTGTACCGCGACGACGCCGATTGCAACGATGGCGAGGACGGCGCCCGCCGCCAACCACCGACCGCCTGACACCGTGCGGTTCCGCATCTGATTGCTATCCCTGCGGCACTACTGCGGGACCACCATTCGACGAAGGCATGGGAGGTGGAGCACACTCGATCGTCGGCCACGCCGTGAAGACCGCCTGGCCCTGCGCGTTCTTCACAACGAATTCACCGTTCGCGTTCAGAAGTCCGAGTCCCCAGAGGAAAGTGTTCACAATGAGGAACGCACCGAGTGTGATGGCAAGCCCTATTACCGTTCCCGTTATAATCTTCCGTCCCTGTCCGCGGCGCTCGGTGGAGCCGCCGGAAATGAGTATGAGAATACCTCCCCACAGGATGAAAATCGGGGTGAAGGCGAAGAAGACGAGCGTGATACCGAAGTAGATGATGTGTTGGGCGGTCTCAAGGATATCACAGAAGCTCGAACATGTTTTTGTGACCGACCCGCTCGGCGCGCCGGCCGGTGTGCTCGAGGCGCTCCCAACACATGAGAGGAGTGGTCCCCAGTAGGGGAAACTAACGCCGGCACCATGCGAGACCGCCGGCACGGCGAGCGCCGTGATGGCGACGACCGCAACCGCAAGGGCAATCCGTGTCGTTGTCATGGTTATTGTTCAAATAAACCCCTACTGTTTCGGCCGCATGAGCTGGCTTACGTTGTCCTGGGCTCCGCGGAGCGCCGTGGCGGCATCCAATCGCCCGCCCTCGACTGCCAGAATGGCGTCGTTCACGATACCCTCAATTTTACCATCGTCCGCTTGGTACCACGAACGGGCGGTCAGGGCCTGCTTTGAGAAAACGCCGAGGTCACTGTCGTCGAGCTTCTGGGCAATGAGCGTTCGTAGGGCCGGCGGTCGTCCCGTTGCCGTGAGGTACGCACCGGCAACCGCCGGGTTCGTCGTCGCCGAGACGACGAAGTCCCACGCGACCGCGTTCGCTCGGCTCTGTCGCGAGACCGCGAGCCCGACGTAGTCGGCATAGTTCACGGGCGCGTCGGTGGAAACCTGGAGCATCGGTGCAACGCCGATCTTTAGGAATGGATTCTTTGTTTTGAGCGGCGTGAGTGCGCTGTGGTAGCCGAAGAACATAGCCACGTTGCCCGCGGCGAACTCGTCCTGGGCCGGCGGCTTGCTCTCGTTCCACGTGTAGGCCGGTGCCGAGGGATCAGAAAACTCGAGGTAAAACCGAAAGGCGTCGAGGCCCGCCGCGGGATTCCCTTCAGCGAAGGTCGCTGTGGTCCCCGCGTCGTCGGTCATCTTCGCGCCGTTCTGGAGCATAAGGAGTTCGAGGAGATCGGTCGCAACGTCGACGTTCTTCTCCGACGTGCCGATGGCCGCCGCGGTACGCGTGAGCTGCCCGCCTGCGTCCACCGACCGAAGCTTCGGCACCAGCTTCTGGAAATCATCCCACGTCGCGGGCGGTGCCACGATGGCGGCGCGGTCGAAGAGGTCGCGGTTGTAGTAAAGCACAAGGGTATCGAGGTAGAGCGGAAGGGCGAAGACCCGCCCGCCGCCTGCGAAGTCCTGCTCGACCACCGTCGGGAAAAGGCTCTGGAGGCGTGACACGGTGAACTGTTTCGGGTCGGCCGGGACGACCGTGACGGCCTGCCGCTGGAGCGAGCGGCCGCGCACCATGAACACATCCGGCCCCTGGCCGCTCGCCAGGGCACCGAGGAGCGTTTCATCGTACTGGGCGGCATCGAAGAGCTTGTAGCTGACGGTAACTTTCGGCTGGAGCGCGGCGTACGCGCCGACCAGTGCATCCATCGTGGACGGCACCTCCCCAAAACCCCACACCGTGAGCGTGCCCGAGAGCTGCGGCTTCTTTCCGGAGCCGCTCACGAAAATGAGCACGACGGCAATAAGAATGACGGCGGCCACGACACCGATGATCGCAAACTGCCGTTGGGTGAACTTCATCATTGGGCTACGAAATACGAATGAGTACGAACATACGAATAGCGACGGTTATTGGATGTTAACGACGCGCTTGAACTTAACGCCAGTCTTTGTAAAATGTGCAATGATGCCTAATTGTAACCCCGTCGCTTTCAAATAGGAATACAACTGCTCAATGTCGCGCTTGGAGAAGTAATTCCGAACCTTGACTTCCACAACCACCTTCTTTTCGATAAGGAAATCGAGGTAGTATAACCCAACTGATTCCATCTTGTATCGAAAGCGGACTGGCACCTGCTCGCTATACGAAAGCCCGGCCCTCGTAAGCTCTCGGGCAACTGCTTTTTGATAAAAACTCTCGCGATGGCCTGGGCCAACACCGTTCGAGGCCTCGAACAGAACACCAACAATCGTGTAGCACAACTCCGGATATACGAGATCGTGCCGCCGAAGTGCTGTTGGCATCCTAATTTCGTATATTCGTAAAAAATTCGTATTTCGTAGCTACCCTGTTCGTACTATTCGTACACAATTCGTACTTCGTAGCTATATAACCACGATGCCCGCGAGCCGGTCGCCCTGCCTCAGGTTCATGATACGGACGCCTTGCGCCGAGCGGCCCGTCATCCGAACGCTCTTGAGCTCCGTGCGAATCACCTGCCCCTTCGCCGAGAGCGCGATGATCTCGGTCTGGTCCTCGATGATCTCTCCCGCGATGACCGTACCGGTCTTCGGCGTCGTCTTCGCGGTCCGCACGCCCGAGCCGCCGCGGTTCTGCACCTTGTACTCCTTGAGCGGCGTCTGCTTGGCAAAGCCGTTCGCCATCACCGTGAGGACTCGCGCGGCAGCGCCCGCCTGGCTCCGGATGACGCCGAAGCCGACGACGTGATCGCTCCTCCGCAGGCGTATCGCCCGGATGCCGGCGGCGGTCCGTCCCATGGACCGGACCTGCGACTCCTTGAAGCGGATGGACTGGCCGTCCCGGCTCACGATGATGAGCTGGTCCGCGCCGCTCGAGAGCCGAACCCACCGCAGCGCGTCCCCTTTCTTCAAGGCGATGGCGATAATGCCGTTGCGCCGGATGTTCGTGAAATCCCCGAGAGGGGTCTTTTTGATGAGGCCGTTCGTGGTCGCCATGACGAGGAACGCGCCGCCCGCCCGCTTGCGGTCCTCGGGGTAGGTCACGATCGCGCGCACCTGCTCGCCGGGTGTGAACTCGAGGAAGTTGTGGATGGCCCGTCCCTTCGAGGTCCGGCTCGCCGCCGGAATTTCGTACACCTTCGTCTGGAACACACGGCCGCGGTCGGTGAAGAAAAGGATATTGTCGTGCGTCTTTGCGGATAGAAAGTGCGCGAGGAAATCTTCCTCGGTGACCTCGGAGCCGATGAGCCCCTTGCCGCCGCGGCGCTGGCTGCGGAACGTGTCGGGCGGGAGGCGCTTCACATAGCCGCCCGAGCTAAGCGTGATGACGACCTCCTCCTGCGGAATGAGATCTTCTTCTTTAAATTCGGTGAGGCCCGTCGCCATAACCTGCGTGCGCCGCGCGTCGCCGTAAGTCTTCTTGAGTTCCGCAACCTCGTCCTTGATGACCTTCGCGATCTTCGCGGTACTCTTCACAAGACCCTCGAGCTCCGCGATGAGGGCTCGCTTCTCTTTGAGCTCGGCTTCTATCTTCGCACGCTCGAGTGCGGCCAAGGTCTGGAGACGCATCTCGAGGATGGCCGTCGCCTGGAGGTCCGAGAGTTTGAACGTCTTCATAAGGTTCGCGTGCGCATCCTCGCGGTCCTTCGACTTCTTAATGGTCGCGATGACCCGGTCGATGACGCCGAGCGCTTTGTGGAGTCCCTCGAGGATGTGTGCACGCTCCTTCGCGCGCGCGAGGTCGAACTCGGCCCGCCGACGGACGACGACCTTACGGTAGCTGAGGTACTCCTCGAGCGTGTCCTTGAGAGAGAGGAGGCGCGGCTCGATGCCGCCGACGAGGGCGATCATGTTCAGGTGAAAATCTTTTTGCAGGTCGGTGTGGTTGTAGAGCTGGTTTAATATCTTCTGCGGCGGCACGTCGTTCTTAAGCTCGATCACCACGCGCATCCCCTCGCGGTCGGACTCGTCGCGGATATCCTTAATGCCCTCGATCTTCTTATCCTGCACGAGTTCAGCCATGTGCCGCACGAGCTCGGCCTTGTTCACCTGGTACGGGATCTCGGTCACGATAATGTCGAAGTATCCCGGCTTACGCTCCTCGATCTCCGCCTTTGCCCGCGTCACGATCGCTCCCTTGCCCGACGCGTAGGCCTCGGCGATCGCCTTTCGGTCAAAGATGATGCCGCCGGTCGGAAAGTCGGGCCCTTTGACGAATGTCATGAGGTCGGCGTTCGTCGCGTCGGGATGGTCGGCGAGGTGGAGAATGGCATCGGCGACCTCGCTTAAATTGTGCGGCGGGATATTCGTCGTCATACCGACCGCGATGCCGACCGAACCGTTCAAGAGTAGGTTGGGCAGTTTTGCGGGGAGCGTCATCGGCTCGCGTCGCGTCGCGTCGTAGTTCGGCGTCCAGAGGACGGTCTCCTTTTCTATATCGAGGAGCATCTCGTGGGCCACGCGAGAGAGGCGGCTCTCGGTGTACCGCATCGCTGCGGGCGAGTCTCCATCGACGCTGCCGAAGTTCCCCTGCCCTTCGACGAGCGGGTAGCGGAGCGAGAAAGGCTGGGCCATGCGGACCATGGCGTCGTAGACCGCGACGTCGCCGTGCGGGTGGTAGCGGCCGAGCGTTTCGCCGACCACGTTCGCCGATTTGCGGAACTTCGCCTGATGGGTGAGGCCGGAATCCCACATCGCCCAGAGGATGCGCCGGTGCACCGGTTTCAGGCCATCGCGCACGTCGGGGAGCGCGCGCGACACGATGACCGACATCGCGTAGTCGAGGTACGACTCCTGCAGTTCGCTCGTTATTTCGCGTTTGTGTACCTGGGCCATAGTTCTTAGATACGAATAGACACTAACTGGGGACTAATTTTCACTGATCACGAATACTTTCGTTTTTGACTTATATCCATTCGTGATTTGTGTCCATTTGTAATGAGTATTCATTTCGTCCCATTCGTGTCAATTCGTTGGTTTCACAATATACGTCTGTGGCGCGACGAGCATTCCTCCCAGTGCGCGGATGCTGTTTGTAAACGCATGGTAGATGGCTACCACACCATGTCCCATGGTTCCCCAGAACGAAACCGGTGATGGAGAGATCGCGGCAGCATCCGGTTGTACCAAACTATTGAAGTACCGGAGCCACACGAAAATGACGATGACCATGACGATGGCGGTGCTCAAAACGAGCCACCGGCGCTTCCGTGGCTCATCAGCTGTCTGGAGTTTTTTAATAAATTGCTCAACGCTCATTGGAATTTTGTCTGTCCGTTGTGCGCTCCACACTATGTGCTATGCGTTTACCCCTGTCCCTTCGCCTCGAGCACCACGACGTGGCTCTGGTAGGCCGCGATGTCCTTTGCCTTAAAGACGAACTTCTCGAGCGCCTCGGCCTTTGCGCCGAGTGCCTTCAGAAACTCGTCCGGTTTTTTGTAGAAGCATGGGATAACCACCTTCGGCTCGAGCTGCTTCACGAGTCGGGCGGCATCCGCACCCGAGAGGAAGTGTTCGCCGACCGGCACGAAGAGGATGTCCGGCTCGCCGAGCTCCTCGAGGAGCTCGCCTGCGAGCGGACGCGAGAGGTGTCCGAGGAAAACGAATGTGAGCTCCTCCCATGTTATGAGAAAAGCCGTCTTCACGAATTTCTCCGTTGATTCGGCTTCCACGCCAAAGCCGCGCACCTCGATGCCCTTCGCTTCGTACTCGCCGGGGAAGATGATCTCGTCCGGCGGCGGGACGACGTTCGTCGCAATGAGCGTGCGGAGCACGAGGTCCGCCTTGAGGCGGTTGCTCGCTGGATTGGTCAGAACGGAAACCTCGCCGCTCTGCAAACGAAAGCAGCCATCGCCGAAGTAGGTAACAATCACGATGCTAGTGTAGCAAAAAAACCGCGCGATGTCACGCTAAACGGCTGTTTCGAGCATCGCGGCGCAGCTCGCCGCCGGACGGCGCGCTCCCCACGAATCGGCGCAATCTCCACTTCGGTGCATCCGTAGTGTGTTGTCTGGCAGACGATATTAGAACCTGCGGCGCCACTACCTAATGTGCTTACTCAACTATACTAAACGAAGCATCACTGATATCAAACACTTTGCCTACATTTGTGTCCCATGCATCTGTGCCCCCTAAATTTGTGCCACCCACTTTTACAACATACTCGCCAGGAGGCATTTTAATTTTGTCGCAGTAATTCATACCACATGATTCCACGAGACCCACCTCCCATATAATGAGAAACTTTTCTTCTCCCTCGGCATCATAGTATTTTCCCAACATACCCACTACTGTCTATAGTGTCCCGTAAATTTTTAATCACCACAAAACTTACGAGAGCTTTGTCAGGTAATTTGAGTACGAGATGACTGCTGTCTTGTTTTATAACCTCAAAATTTTTCCAAGGCACACCATATGAGGCTTCTGGGATAGTAAAATTGAGAGAATCGTTGGCATTAAAAATCGTCGGTTGTCGCCCCTCGGGGATTAAATATGCTTGCGGATGAGCCCTCGACTGCCATCTCATTAAGGCAACGGCGGGAAGTTGTGGGGCAACGACAAAAATACTGATTAGTAAACACACAATAATTCCTATTATTATCAGGAAGCGGGTAATTATTTTTTTCACGTCTATTAGATTTTAGCACATTGCCTTTGTATGTTGTCAATTGCTGTTATGGCTCCGTCTAGGGTGCCCAGCGGGAATCGGACCCGCATAGCTGCTGCCACAGAGCAGAGCTTTACCATTAAGCTATGGGCACCATTCGCCCCTACTCTAGCACGCGTTTTCCGTGGGTGGCAACCCGACCGCCGGTGGTGTATAGTAGTACCCGTCTGCTCCGGCGCCGTCTTTTTGTGGGACGGCGCACGCTCGTATGACCTCGATTATCGTCAAAGACTTCATTGTTTTCGCGGGCCAGAACCCCCTCCTCGCGTATTTCCTCCTCTACGTCGTCGGCGTCTTCTTCGGGAACGTCGCGGCGTTCTTCGGTTTCTGGCTCGTCCTCCGCGGCTACCTCGGGCCGTGGGGCATCGTCTTCGTGCTCCTGGCTGTTTTCCTCGCCGACCTTACCGGCGACATTCTCTGGTACTCGCTCGGACGGGCGCTCCGCGGCACCCGCGCCGGCGAGTTCGTCAAGAACCACCTCCCCCACCACGAACACCTCGAGCGGCACCTCGCGGAGAAGAGCGACCACTGGGTCTTCCTCTCAAAATTCATCGCCGTCTCGAGCTCGGCAATCATCTTCATGATTGGCTGGTGCAATGCCGACTTCAAAAAGTTCTTCCGCACCGCCGTCCTTGCCGTTGCCGTCTGGCTGCCGGTCTTGGGCATCATCGCTTACCTCCTCATCTCCGCGCTCGACTACCTCCGCGTCGTGGCCGTTTTCCGTCACCTCGAACTCGTTTTTGTGACCGGCCTCGTGCTTTTTATCGCCGTTCGCTGGGGACTTGCGGCGCTCCTCGAGGCAGCGACCGGCGTGAACCGACCAAATGGGAACGGCTCGTCTTTTGACACCGCGGCGGGCGACCGGTAGAATCGAAGCACCGTATGTCCCGCTTCTACAAAAATGTGTTCTGGGCAATTGCGACCCTGCTCATCATCTCGGTCGTTTTTTCGGCGTTCCTCGAGACGCAGGCGCCGCCCACGAAGCTCTCCCTAAACCAGCTCGCCGACAAAGTGAACAGCGGCGACGTCACGTCCATCGCCGTCCAGGGCGACGACCTCGCCGTTACGCTCAAGGACGGCTCGAAGGCCGTATCAAAGAAGGAGGCGGAAACCGGCATTTCGGAAACACTCAAGAACTTCGGCGTCGACCCCGCCGCTCTCCAGAAAGTCGACCTCTCCATCGAGAGCCAGTCGGGTTGGCAATTCTGGCTCGGCATCCTCATTCCAACCATCCTTCCCCTCATCGTCATCGCCGTCATCTTCTGGCTCATGTTCCGGCAGGCCAAAACGGGCGTGAACCAGGCCTTCACCTTCGGTCGGTCGAACATCCGGCTCTCGGGCGGTGGCAAGGAACGCGTGCGCTTTACCGATGTCGCCGGCCTCGCTGAAGCGAAGGAAGAACTGATAGAGGTGGTCGATTTCCTGAAGAGCCCGAAGAAGTACCTCGACCTCGGCGCCCGTATCCCGCGCGGCGTGCTCCTCATGGGGCCGCCGGGGACGGGAAAGACGCTCCTCGCGCGCGCGGTCGCCGGCGAGTCGAACGTCCCGTTCTTCCACGTTTCCGCTTCCGAATTCGTCGAGATGTTCGTGGGCGTGGGGGCCAGCCGCATCCGCGACGCCTTCCTCACCGCGAAGAAGTCGGCGCCCGCCATCCTCTTTATTGACGAGATAGATGCCGTCGGACGCCAGCGCGGCGCGGGCTTGGGCGGCGGGAACGACGAGCGCGAGCAGACCCTGAACCAGATACTGGTCGAGCTCGACGGCTTCGAGCGCGAGACGCGCGTCATCGTCCTCGCCGCAACGAACCGGCCCGATATCTTGGACCCGGCGCTGCTGCGGCCCGGCCGCTTCGACCGACGCGTCATACTTGATCTGCCCGACCTCAAGGACCGCGAAGCTATCCTCAAGATACACAGCGAGGGAAAGACGCTCGACAAGAACTGTAACCTTCACACGGTAGCCATCCGCACGCCGGGCTTCTCGGGCGCCGACCTCGCGAACCTTATGAACGAGGGTGCCATTCTCGCCGGTAGGAGGAACCGCAAAACCGTCGCTCAAGAAGACTTGCTTGAAGCGGTCGAGAAGGTACTCCTCGGCCCCGAGCGGCGCGGCCGCGTCATTTCCGACCGCGAGAAGGAAATTACCGCGTACCACGAGGGAGGCCACGCCTTGGTCGTCGCCGCGCTCAAGGGGTCCGAGCCGGTGCATAAAGTTTCCGTCATCAGCCGCGGTTTCGTCGGCGGCTACACGATGAAACTCCCGAGCGAGGACCAGCGGCTCCGCACGAAGACACAGTTCCTGAACGACCTTGCGATGCTCATGGGCGGCTACGCCTCGGAAAAGCTCACCTTTAACGAGCTCACCACGGGCGCCTCGAACGACATCCGCGAGGCGTCGGATCTCGCGCGGAAGCTCGTCACAAAGTACGGCATGAGCGAATCCCTCGGCCCCATGACCTTCGGGAACACCGAAGAACTCATCTTCCTCGGCCGTGAGATTGCGACCGAAAAAAATTACTCCGAGGATGTTGCGGGAAAGATAGACGCAGAGGTCCGCCAGTTCATCGACCGCGCTTACCATATTGCCGAGAAGATACTCAAAGACAACAAGGCGGCCCTCAAGAAGATCGCCTCGACCCTCATCGAAAAGGAAACGCTCGAGCAGGAAGAGTTCTACGCGCTTTTGAAGCCGTTCAAGATAAAACCGGTGGCGGTGTAGGAGAAAGTCGTCCTGCCGTGGCGGGACATAAGAACTCGTAACACAGAAATCGGCTCGCGCGAGCCGATTTCTGCTAACGAAGTTCTAATGTGAGCCAGGATGGACTCGAACCATCGATACCCAAGGTATAAGCTTGGTGCTTTAGCCACTAAGTCCCGACGCCTTCGGGTCGGGAGGCCGACCGCAGCGTCGGCCCTACTTGTGGGCGCGGAGGGATTCGAACCCCCGGCCAGTCGTGTATAAGACGACCGCTCTACCACTGAGCTACGCGCCCGTATCGCCTATATTCGCATTATTACCGCACGATTCGCAATATTCGCGATTACTCTTACTTCCGCACTATGCTGTCGAATCGATCCATTGCCTGGCCAGCCTGGCGGTTGAAGTTGTTGATGGCCGTCACCTCAGCGTTGATTTGGGAAACGAGGCTGTTTATTTGGTTGTCCTGCTTCACACCGGCGAACTTCTGGCGGAGGTTGTTCAAGAGTTGGGCAAGGTAGTCGCTGTAGTTGATGAGCCGGTTGATAAGGGCAAGCCGGTCGGCGATGGATTCCAAGGCCGCCGCGCGGGCGTCCTGTGACCGAACATCCGAGAGCGCCGAGGTCATCTTCTCGAGTTGCTGCGAGAGGTCGACGGCACGACTCCGCACGTCCGCGCTCTTTTTGAGGAGATCGACGGTGAGCGTGAGCGCCTCGCTGGTTTTCTGGTTACTGTCCAAACTCTGCACCTTCGAGAGGTCGTCGGAAACCTGGTTCGAGAGGTTCACAATGTCTTGGGCGATGAGTGCTCCTTGGAACCGCGCGTCGCTGAAATCGGTCGGTACCGTGGCCGAGGAAAAGTTGAACCGGCTCACGGCATAGCCGCCGCCGACCACAACGACGAGTGCAATGAGAACCTTGCTCCAGCGCGGGAGGTGCGACATATTTGTTCCGGCATCGTACAACAAAACCGAGTAATAATCAACCTGCCCGTTAGAGTTCATCGGTTTAACGCGCCGACAAACCGGTGATCGTACTACACGTCAAACAACACTGATAGCAAGTCGCCACCGAAACTCTAACGGGGTGGAAGCGTTGCAAAAACTCGTCCGCGCGGATACGATGGAAGCAATGTGCGGGCGTGCCTCGCCGAAGTCCGCGCAGAGGACGCAGGCGGGTATCGTATAGTGGTAATACCTCAGCTTTCCAAGCTGAAGCCGGGGGTTCGATTCCCCCTACCCGCTCAAACAGAAAGTGGACATAACTTGAAATTGGATGAATTATGCGAATTAAAGCAATAACTTGGTTTGAAGAAGATAACTACTAAAGTTATGAAAATAAGTACAAGGCTAGAGATACATTTTTGCCAGCAGGACGAAGCCGCGGTTTTTCTTGAAAATACCGCCTTTGGAGAAAACGAAATTCTTTCCGAGGCACTGACATACTCTTTGCTTACGGCGAGAACATTAACGAATTTAAACAATAATGAATCGGGTACCGGACTTATTTTGGTTTTGGAAAAAATCTTTCAAAATCCAGATGAATTCTTTTCCTCAGAACTTGGGGGAATGCCGAAAATCGTGCTTTATAAGGGGAATGCGGGGAGAAAGATAATTATTGCTGATATGGATTACGATGAAGATATAAATAAGTTAAGATACGTTGTACACTATAAAGGATTTGGATTTCTCGGGAGGGGCGTTGATTACTATAGCCCAATCTCAGTTACAACACTGTTTAGGTTCTTGATTGAAAGAAGAAAAGAAGACCGTAACTATCTCGGATTACTTGTCTCAATAGGATCAACTCTTGGAAATCTTATGTATTCCGGCAACCTAACGATATCGAATCACCACAATCTTGCTTTAAAAATGGTGATTGGCTCGACTTAATCCTCAGCCGCGGCGCAACCCAAGATGGAGCCGCCCCTCGAAGGGTGGTGCAATCCCCCAAACCCGCTGCTTACGCCACCCGAAAGAAATTCTTCTTTCCCACTTTCGCCACCTCACCGCCACCGAACGACAACGTCTTTACCGGATCCTTCTCCACAACACCGTTCACGCTTACCGCTCCCTGTCCTACGAGCCGCCGCGCCTCGCTCTTGCTCTTTGCAACGCCCGAGGCGAGGACCAGATCTACCACTGAGATCTTCTTGGACTTCAGTTTCAATTCCGGTATGTCCGCTGCGTGGATTTCTTTTTTCGAGAACACCCTCTCCCACCTCTCCTGCGCCTTCTCTGCCGCCGCTTTGCCGTGGTAGAGCGCCACGATTTCGCGTGCGAGAATTAGTTTGATGTCTCGCGGGTTCGCGTCGCTCTTTAATTCTTTTTTGTACGACTCCATCTCCACATCAGACAGCTTGGTCACCGCGCGGAAGTATCCGAGAATCATATCGTCGTGCATCGACATCACCTTGCCAAACTGCTCGTCCGGCGCGTCGGCGATGTTGATGACGTTCCCCCAGCTCGTGCTCATCTTCCGCCCGTCGAGGCCGAGGAGCATCGAGGTTATCATCACATCCTGCGGCTTCTGACCGTAGCGCTCCTGGATCTTCCTGCCGGCCATCAGGTTGAAGAGCTGGTCGGTGCCGCCGAGCTCGACGTCAGCCTTAATAGCGACCGAATCATAGCCCTGCATCAGGGCGTACATACCCTCGCGGTAGCTGATCTCCTGGTGCTTCTCCCAGCGCTCGCGAAAATTCCGCCGCTCGAGTATCTGCTGGAACGTGAAGAGTTCCGCGAGCTCCCCTATCTCGCGGAAGTTGAGCTTCGCAAGCCACTCGCTGTTGTACCGCACCTCGGTCTTCTTGAGATCGAGTATCATGCCGATCTGCGGCAGGTAGTTTTTGAGGTTCTTCGCGACCTGCTCTTTCCCGAGAAACGGCCGTTTCTCGAGCTTGTCCGACGGGTCGCCGATCTGCGCGGTAAAGTCGCCGATGATGAGAATGATCTCGTGTCCGAGCTCCTGGAATTCGCGGAGTTTCCAGAGGATGACCGCGCGGCCGATGTGAATCTTTTCGCCCGTCGGGTCAATGCCGAGCTTTACGCGGAGCTTCTTCGCGCCGTGGAGCGCGGATTCGAGGTGTTTCCGCTCGATGACCTGCTCGACGTTCCTCGCGAGGAGGTGACTAATCTTATTGTCACGACTTGTCATAGACATATTCTAGCACGAGAGCGCCGCTCCGAGGAGCGGCGCTGTAAATCTGCTTTTCTAATCCCTAATCCCTAGCCCCTATTCCCTACTTCACTTATGGTTCCTGATTATCTCATCAATCAACCCGTATTCCTTCGCTTCCTGCGGGGTCATGTAGAAGTCGCGGTCGGTGTCTTTCTCTATCTTCGAGATCGCCTGCGCAGTGTGTTTCGCGAGAATTTGATTCAGGCGGTCCTTAATCTTGATGATGTGCCGCGCGGTTATCTCAACCTCGATGGCCTGCCCTTCGGCGCCGCCCATCACCTGGTGCAAGAGTATCTCGGCGTTCGGGAGCGCGAAGCGCTTCCCCTTCTTGCCGGCGGCGAGGAGTACGGCGCCCATCGAGGCCGCCATGCCAACGCAGATGGTCGAAACATCTGGCTTGATGTACTGCATTGTGTCGTAGATGGCGAGGCCCGAGGTCACGGCGCCGCCCGGCGAGTTCAGGTAGAGTTTTATCTCCTTCTTCGGATCCTCGTGCTCAAGGAAAAGAAGCTGGGCGATGACGGCGTTCGCCACCATATCGTTCACCGGTCCGCCGAGGAACACGATGCGGTCCTTGAGGAGCCGCGAGTAAATGTCGTAGGCGCGCTCGCCGCCGGGGACCTTCTCTATTACTGTGGGTATGAGATTCATGGCGTGCTCTACGAAGTACGAATCGGTACAAACGTACGAATTTGTATATTCGTACAATATTCGTATTTCGTAGCTATAACTATTACAGGAACGGTACCAAAAGTAAAGCGATGATATTGATGATCTTAATGACCGGATTGATCGCCGGTCCCGCGGTATCTTTGTACGGATCGCCAACCGTATCACCGGTCACGGCCGCCTTGTGCGCGGGCGAGCCTTTGCCGCCGAGGTTCCCCTCTTCGATGTACTTCTTCGCGTTGTCCCACGCCGCGCCGCCCGAGGTCATCGAAACGGCGACGAAGATGCCGGTGACGATGGAGCCCACGAGGAGACCGCCCAAGGCCTCCGGGCCGAGCGTGAACGCCACAATAATGGGCACCGCGACTGGCAGGAGCGCCGGCACGATCATCTCCTTGATGGCCGCTTTGGTCACGATATCCACGCACGTCGCGTAGTCCGGCTTCGCTTTACCTTCCATGAGGCCAGTAATCTCCTTAAACTGTCGGCGAACTTCTTTGACGACGCTCCCTGCGGCCTTGCTTACTGCGCGCATCGAGATGGATGCGAAGAGGTACGGGATGAGACCGCCGATGAGGAGGCCGACGATGACGCGCGGACTCGAGAGATCGAAGGTGACGGCAACGCCCGCCTTTTCGCGGAGGTCCTGGACGTATGAGGAGAAGAGCACGACGGCGGCGAGACCGGCCGAACCTATGGCGTAGCCCTTCGTGACCGCCTTCGTGGTGTTGCCGACGGCGTCCAAGGGGTCTGTCACCGCCCGCACGGAGGCCGGGAGGCCCGCCATCTCCGCGATGCCGCCGGCGTTATCGGTAATGGGGCCGTAGGCGTCGATGGCAACGATGATGCCGGTCATCCCGAGCATGCTCATCGCCGCGAGTGCGATGCCGTAGAGACCCGACGCCGCGTAGGCGGCCATGATGCCGAGCACAATGACGATGACCGGGAGCGCGGTCGACTCCATGCCGACCGCGAGGCCCATGATGACGTTTGTGCCGTGGCCGGTCTCGGATGCGGTGGCGATGGAGCGCACTGGCCGGAACTTCTTCGAGGTGTAGTACTCGGTGATGAGGACGATGAGGCCGGTCACGAGGACGCCGATGAGCATCGGGATAAAGAGTTCCCACACACTACGGTCGCCGACCACGCCCGCCGCCATACCGGCGGCGAACCAGGACCCGATGAGCGAGAGCACACTCGCCGCGATGAGTCCTTTATAGAGGGCGCCCATGATGGATTTTCCTTTTCCGAGCTTGACAAAGAACACGCCGAGCACCGAGGCGATCGCGGCGACACCACCGATGATGAGCGGCAGCGTGATCGCGGCTGTATTGCCGGGGAAGAGGAGGTTTCCGAGGAGCATCGCGGCGATGGCCGTCACTGCATAGGTTTCGAAGAGGTCGGCTGCCATGCCGGCGCAGTCGCCAACATTATCGCCGACGTTGTCTGCGATGACCGCTGGGTTCCGTGGGTCGTCTTCGGGAATGCCTGCCTCGACCTTGCCGACGAGGTCGGCGCCGACGTCGGCGCCTTTCGTGAAAATACCGCCGCCCAGGCGTGCAAAGACCGAAATCAAGCTGCCGCCGAAACCGAGACCGATGAGCGCCGAGACGCTTCCGGTCGCGGCATAGAAACCGGTGACCGAGAGGAGCGCGAGACCAACGACGAGGAGACCGGTCACCGCGCCGCCGCGGAAGGCGACGTTCAGGGCCCGTTCGAGGCCGACCTTCGCCGCCTCGGCGGTTTTCACGTTCGCGCGGACCGAAACGTTCATGCCGACGTAGCCCGCGAGGCCGGAAGCGACGGCGCCGACGATGAATCCGGCCATCGTCGTTACGTTAATAAAAAAACCTATGAGGACCGCGACTACGACGGCGACAATGGCTACTGTTTTGTACTGGCGGTTCAGGTATGCCCGGGCGCCGGTCCGGATGGCCGCGGCTATCTCCTCCATCCGCGGATCGCCCGACGGATACTTGGAAATTTTATAGGCAAGGTACAGGGCGGTGAGGACCGCGAGGGCGCCGGCGCCCATGGCGAACGCGAGCGGGTACGCAAAAAGCTGGCTCATGCTATGTGTGGTACATATGAGTGACCTTTGTGGTTTGTAGTGTAACGGCTAGTCAAGTTGCATTGGACCCTCATCGTCGCCGGGCGGCTTTGGGACACTACTCTCCTCGCCCTCATCGCTCGCCACAACGGCGTCAACGCCCTCAATGGCAGCAACGCCGCCCTCCTGCACTTCCTCGGGCCGCGTCTGCGACCGCACGTCGATCTTCCAGCCGGTCAATTTCGCCGCGAGCCGGACGTTCTGCCCGCCACGCCCGATGGCGAGCGAGAGCTGGTCCTCGGGCACATAGACGCGCGCTTCGCGCCGAGGCAGCGCCTCAACCGATTCCACTTTCGCTGGCGAGAGGGCGTTCCCGATGAACGTGGCCGGGTCCTCCGCCCACTCGATGATATCTATCTTTTCCTGACCGAGCTCGTTGTTCACCGCCATGACGCGCGTGCCGCGCTGGCCGACCAAGGCTCCCACCGGGTCGATGCTCGGCACATTCGAGGCGACGGCCACTTTTGTGCGACTGCCGGGCTCGCGGGCGATGACCTTAATTTCGACCGCTCCGTCCGCGACCTCCGGTACTTCGAGCTCAAAGAGCTTTGCTACAAACTTCTGGTGCGAACGCGAGAGAATGATACCGGGGAGTCGCGTGTCCTCCTGCACGGCGAGCACATAGAACCGCAGCCGCTCGCCGGAACGGTAGTGTTCGCCGGGCACTGACTCATTCGCGAACATGACCCCGATGGCGCGACCGAGGTCAACGTAGACGTGTCCCCGCTCGAAGCGCTGCACGATGCCAGAAACAATCTGGCCTTCCTTGCCGCGCCACTCCGCGAGGATGGATTCGCGCTCCGACTCCCGCAACTTTTGGAAGACGGATTGTTTCGCCGCCTGCGCGGCGATGCGGCCGAACTCCTCGTGTGTCTCGAGGGGAAAAATTATCTCTTCATCGAGCTTGACGTCGGGCTTTGTTTGCTTTGCCTCCTCGAGCGTGATGTGTCGGTCAGGATTGAACCGCGGCAGTTTCGTTTCGTCGTCGAGTTCGGGCTCGGGCGGCGGCGCTGGCTTCACGTCTGCTCCTTCCACCGCAACGGCTTCCTCTTTCTCTTCGACGAAACGGACGGTTGTCTCATCGACCACCGTCTTCACTTTCCAAAACTTCATTTCGCCGGTCTTGAGGTCGAGCTTCGCGCGGATCACATCGCCGCGCGAGCCGTACTCTTTTTTGTAAGCAGCGGCTATAGATGACTCGATCGCCTCGATGACCCGTTCCGGCTCCAGGCTTTTTTCTTCGGCCACTTGTTTGATGGCGCGGCCGAGATCCTTGATGTTCAACATGGCTACTAAAAAATCCGCTTTCAGTGAAGCGGACTGACCTTCGAGGATAAGTATAGCGCGCTCAGGTAATCTGTCAACGGTAAACCATGAGGCTAGATATTCTCGTAGTGTCTTATATTACAACTTTTATCTGATATTGTCAATGCAACCAGGTCTATCCGCCAGCCGCGGTCCTCTCGGATGAGGCGCGGTTTCTCCGCCACATACTTCCGGCACGTCCGCTGAAGTTTCTCGAGTTTTGCTTTGGTTAGGTGATCCTCGGGCTCAAGAGAATTACCAATTGTGAGCGTTTTTACTTCAACGAATACGATGGTCCCGTTCGGAGCCATAGCTATGATATCGAGCTCGCCCCATGGTTTTCGATAGTTGCGATCGATAATCCGATATCCTTTACCCAACAAGAACCGACTGGCTTGATTTTCGCCAAACTTTCCAACATCAATACCTATTCCCATTATGGCTCAACTGTAAAACATTGTGATAGTGTTTAGCAACAAACAATTGATTTTTTGACAAACATTTTTGTTTATCAGGGTAATAGTATGTGTTTTAACTATAAAAATCGTTAATTTATACTAATTTAACGCCATGGTATTAAACCATAGCCCTGTGCATAAAATGTTTCGCGCTAAACATTTGTTTTTCTGATAAACATTTTTGTTTATCAGAGCAAAAAATGTAGGTTTTACTTGACGAATGACTTTCCTTGCAAAATCTCGCTTTTTGCATTATATCGAAAACATGTACCAATCCTGCAAAGTTTGTTATTTTAAACAAAAATATTTTCCTAATCTGGTAATCCGGCAATTGCCGGATTGGTTGCCGGATTGTTTCGATGTTTTCGGTCATAGCATTTTACGACACATTTGATGAAGGTCCGTAATCCGCTGTCGCTTTTTCGAATGCCGCCCGAACCATCCGCGATAAATCTTAGGTGAAAACTCTGTCGTTCCTTTTTGGTTGCTGCTGCCAGTTCCGTGCTATAATCCGATACATAAATAAATATTTATGATCTCCTCGGAAAAGATTGCCCATTATCGGGGGCGTCTCGAAAAAACAAAAACGGAGCTCCTTGCCGAGCTCGAGCTGAACGAAGTACCGGAGGATTTTGGCAGCGATGTCGACGATTTTGATGAAGAGAAGAACGAGGCCGAAGCACTCAGTAACCAACTCGCCCAGAACCAGACCGTTCGCATACGGATCAATGAGATCGATGAAGCGCTGAATCGCATACGGACCGGTTCCTACGGAACCTGTGCAAAATGCGGTCATGCCATCGCCGAAGAACTGCTCGATCTCGTTCCCGAATCACAACTATGCGAACGCTGTAAAAAAAGTCCGGGATCGTAACGCGAAATGGATTCGCGATGACCACAAACCTCGCCACGATCTATGCAGCCGAGCTCGAGGGTATTCGCGCGCGTATCATTGAGGTGGAGGTCGACCTGAACGTCGGCCTCCATTCGTTCAATATCGTCGGTCTCGCCGACAAGGCGCTCAATGAGGCGCGGGAGCGCGTTAACTCGGCGCTCAAAAATTCGGGGGTCAAGCCGCCGAACCGCGAGAATCGGAGGATCACCGTGAACCTCGCTCCCGCGGACGTAAAGAAGACGGGTTCGCAGTACGACCTTGCCATCGCGTTGGGTTACCTCGTCGCCACCGGCCAGATCGGCGCTTTTGATGCGAAGGATAAACTCTTCGTCGGTGAGCTCGGCCTCGACGGTCGACTGCGCCCGGTTGCGGGAGCACTGAGTATCGCTGAGGTTGCGTATGAACGCGGCTACCGCGCACTCTACGTACCCGCGGAGAACGCGAATGAGGCGGCCGTCATCGAGGGAATTAGCGTATTTCCAATTCGCACGCTCGCTGAAGCCATCGAGACCCTCGAAGGACGTCGTTCCGTCGCACCATCGAATTTCCGCGAATCGCACCGGGGCGAGTCCGCGGGGCCCGACCTCGCCGAAATCCACGGACAGGAACATGCAAAACGCGCGCTCACAATCGCCGCCGCGGGTGGCCACAACCTTCTCATGATCGGACCGCCGGGCGTCGGTAAGAGCATGCTCGCACAAGCCCTCACCGGCATTCTCCCGCGACTCACGCGCGACGAAGCGATCGATATCACAAAAGTGTGGAGTGCTGCTGGCCTCGACACCGGCGGGCTCGTTGCCGAACGGCCATTCCGCTCGCCGCACCAGACGGCGTCAATAGCCGCCGTGATCGGCGGCGGCGCCAATCCAAAGCCAGGCGAAATCAGCCTTGCGCACCGCGGCGTTCTCTTCTTAGATGAACTGCCGGAATTCCACCGGGATATCCTCGAGGCGCTCCGCCAGCCGCTCGAGAGCGGCATTGTCCGTGTCGCCCGCACGAAGGGAACGCTCGCGTTCCCTGCGAAGTTTGCCCTCATCGCCGCCATGAACCCGTGCCCCTGCGGCTTCTACGGCGATGCCGAACGTGAGTGCCGATGCTCGGCCTACGACGTTATCCGCTACCAGAAGAAGATCTCGGGTCCGCTCATGGACCGCATCGACCTCCAGATCAAGGTGCCGCGCGTGAAAATAGCGGAACTCCGCAGCCGGCCGGCTGCGACGTCGCCGAGCGATGCTGTCCGAAAAGCGATCGAGGTGGCACGTGATCGACAAACCACCCGATTCAAACACCTCAAAATCGCCGTAAATGCGGAGATGAGTTCGCGGCAGACCGAAGAACTTTCCACGCTTGACCATGGTGCCGAGCGATTCCTCACAACCCTCGACCGCTCGCGCCTTTCACCCCGCGGCTACTACCGCCTCCTCAAAACCGCCCGTACCATCGCTGACCTCGATCAACTGGAACACGTGCAAGCCGAGCACCTCGCTGAGGCATTCAGTTATCGGTTACGCGAAGAGGTGTGATTGGCTACGAAATACGAACAGGTACAAATATACGAAAGGGGACGCTCAAATCCTTTCGTACATTGGTAAAAATTCGTAATTTGCAGCTATCTTGCGAACGGGTTTTGGGCACCGATGACTTCGAAATGGAGGTGACAACCGCTCGCATCGCCCGTCTCACCCATCGTGCCAATCGGCTCGCCCTGTTTCAAGTAGTCGCCGAGCGATACCTCGATCTTCGCGAGGTGCGCGTAGCGCGTTTTCGCACCGTTCGGGTGCTCGAGGAGCACCATGTGCCCGTATCCCTCGTCCCAGTCGTCGGTCGAAAAATCAACAACGAGCCCTTCGGCAGCGGCCCCGATCTTTGTACCACAGACGTTCGCGATATCGACCGCGTTGTAGTGGTGGAGCACGCCCCAATTGAAGCCGGTCGTCGGCATGATGAAGTAGCCGTGGGCGTTCGTGAGCGTCGTGGGGTCTGGGCTGGCTGCATTCGCCGTTCGCACGCCAGGGATCACGAGTGTGGTCCCCGCACCAATCGGCGCCGCCGCAACCCCCTGGTTGAACTCGCGCACTTGGCTGGGTGAGAGGTTAAACACCGCCGCGATCGATTCGACGGTCTCGCCATCCTTCGCGTGGTAGAGGACGCCGGAAACGGGGAGTATAGAGAGCTCCTGACCAATGGCGAGCGGCCGATTCTTCACATCGGGATTCGACCCGATGATAGTTTGTATCGAAACGCCGAAGTCGGCGGCTATGTTGGAGAGCGTGTCACCTTTCTGCACAACGTAGGTCACCGGCCCACCGCCTCCAGCGAGCGGCCCGGCGGTGCCGCCGGCCGTGTGAAGAATACCGTCAGCCGTCGTCACGGAACCTATTGCAGCCGGGGAGAGATCGTCGTTCAGCGTCCCGATATCAGCGGCTGGTTGGCTGCCAAGAGAGGCAACCTCGAATTCAACAGGGGGTAACTCGACGGAGAACTTGACCGGCCCGCCAAAAACACCGCTTTCGCGGCCACCAACCGGTGAAGAGAGCACCACGCCGGAAACGACAAGCGCCGTGGCTAAAAAAAGGGCCATCACGAATGGCTTCTTCTCTCTGCAGAGTTCCGTTAGAATGTGGATACCGATGTCAAAGAGCCTACCACAAACAACCCCCGAACTCAACCCAGCACCAGATCGAGCACCTCGCTCCCTCGGTGCCGGTGGTAAATCCTCATTCTACTTATAGAATATGCCTACTGACCAAAAAACATCGTCTTCAGAGGGAGCGGCTGGGCACCGTAGTGCTCGGCTCGGTGCTGGGCTCAACCCGCAGCAACAGCGGGCCGTCGAGGCGCCCGACCGACCACTCCTCATCGTTGCCGGTGCCGGCACCGGCAAGACGCGGACCTTGACGAGCCGTATCATCCACCTCATTGGGCGGGGCGCGCCGCCGGAGTCCATCTGTGCCATCACTTTCACTAATAAAGCGGCGAAAGAGATGTCCGACCGAGTACACGCAATGACGGTCAATGGAAGTACCGGACCCTACATCGGTACCTTTCACTCTCTGGGAGCCCGTATCTTGCGGGCCGAGGCGAGACTTGCCGGCAGAACGTCGAACTTCGTCATTTTCGATGAACACGATTCCCTCCGGCTCATGAAACAGGTCCTCCGTGGCGCCGATGCCGCGACCGGCGGGGGACCGGCCGCTTGCCTCCGCCGGACCGGGGAGATAAAGAACGGCGTCCGCAGCCCCGACGACCTAGCTGCCTCATCTCTCGCGCGCGATCGCGAGGCACTCGCCGCCTACGAGCACTACGAGACCGAGCTCGCGAAGAACAACGCTTTCGATTTTGATGACCTCATCACGAAAACTCTCCACCTCTTTAAGGAGCACCCGGACGTGCTGCGGCGCTACCAGCAGCGTTTCCGCTACCTCCTCGTGGATGAGTACCAGGATCTCAACAATACCCAGTACGAATTCGTCCGACTCCTCGCCGGCGATGCGCGCCGCGTGAGCGTCGTTGGTGACGACCAACAAATGATCTATGGCTGGCGCTACGCGAACCTCGACATTTTTCTGAACTTCGAACGCGAGTGGCCGGGGGCGCAGGTTATGCTCCTCGAAGAGAACTACCGTTCGACCTCCACCATCATCACGGCGGCCTCCGCGCTCATCGCAAACAACCGCCGCCAGCAACCAAAGACGCTTCACACGCGGAACGAACCGGGCGACCCCATTGCCGTCTTCGAGGCGTCGAGTGAGGAGGATGAGGCGGCGTGGGTGGTCGAACAAATAGAATCACGAAGTATGAATTATGAATCACGAACGGAAAGAAAGAAAAAAACCGTAATTCATAATTCTAAACTCATGCTTCCATCAACCGCAGTGCTCTATCGCACGAATGCGCAGTCCCGCGCCATAGAACAAGCCCTGATCGAGCGGGGGATTCCGTACCGCATCTTCGGCGGCTTCAAGTTCTACGAGCGCCAGGAGATAAAAGATATCATTGCGGCGCTCCGCTACGCGTCGAACCCGCTGGACTCGGTGAGCCGCGAGCGTCTCCTCAAACTCCTCGGCAAGGGACGCTTCGCGTCACTCGATGTCGGGCTCCGCGATCGCGCCGCGAGCCCGCCGCTCGCGCTTGTCCACTTCTTCCTCGAGCAGACCGACTACCTCGCGTATCTCGGCCGGAACTTTTCGAACGCCGACGAACGGCGCGAAAATGTGACCGAACTCATCCACTTCGCCTCGCAGTTCGAACTCGTACCCGAATTCCTCGAGCGCATGAGCTTGCTACAGGCCACCGACACCATAGCGGGAGAGCGGGAAAGGGAAAGAACGCGGAAAAATATCGTCAACCTAATGACCATCCATCTCGCGAAGGGACTCGAGTTCGACCGCGTCTTTGTCATCGGCTGCGCCGAGGGACTCCTGCCGCACGCGCGTTCGATGGAGAGCGAAGCGGAAATCGAGGAAGAGCGGCGCTTGATGTACGTCGCAATGACGCGCGCCCGCCGCGAGCTTTCGCTCTCGTTCTCTGGTATCCCCTCGCGCTTTCTCTTCGAACTCCCATCCGAACTCGTCCGATTCGAAAGCTCGTCGTCGGACGCCACAACCCTCGAAGACGACGAGGAGCGGTACATTACCATCGACTAATATGCGCTCCCGCACTCTCTTTTCCCTCTTTATCGGCATCGCGCTCGTCGTTGCAATCATCGCGCGGCGCTCCAATACGAATGCGGATGACCTTACCGCCGCGGGCCGTGGCCTTCGGTGGCTTATGCACTATCCGAAGGCATTCGCGGACCCCGGCATCCTATGGGCCGTCGATCAGATAAATCGTACATACTGCGGTTCGGCCGACATCAATGCCTTTGTTTCCGACCGTTTCCGCCCGTTCGATTCCTTGCCTATTGAGCGCGGTTACCGCCGGCTCATTGATCCGGAACAGACCATCCCGATCGACAACCGAACCATCCAGGACCGCGGCACACAGCACGACGCGCTGCTGCTCCCGGCACTCTACTGCGATATTGTTCCGCTCATGTCGAGTACAACCGTGGAGATGCGCGACATTGACAGTGCATCTGGCTACGACCTCACACACAAATTCATCGCTCTCCTCTTCGCGCGCCAGAACGGGTGCGCCATCCCCGGCGGCGTAGATGCACCGCTTGGGCAAGCAGCTAGCCGCATGGTTGCCGAGCAAACAGCAAACCATTTCGACGATCTCTTTGCAGAACGGACGGCTCTCCTCACATACGGCGGTTTCAGAAACCGCATCGATCCGCTCTGGATCGACGAGCTGCGCCACGCACAACTCCCATCCGGTGCGTGGATGAATCCGCAGTTCTTCGCCGAGCCAGAAGATCCGCACACCACCGCGCTCGCCGTCTGGACGCTCGCCCAGTACGCGAACGGCTGTCCCCACTGATATGCAACGTCTCGGCCAACACTTTCTTATCGACCCCGCCCCGTTGCGGTGTATCGTCGCCGCGCTCGAACTCAAATCGGGTGACGTTGTCGTCGAGATCGGTGCCGGCCATGGGGAGTTGACGGAGATGCTGGAGCGCGAAGCGCGAAGCGCGAAGCGCCCGATGCGCATCGTTGCAATCGAGAAAGATAGAAAACTTTTACAAGAGCTTAAGGAAAAATTTTCCGCCAACCTAAACGTCGGTATCGTCGAGGGCGATGTATTGAAACTGCTCACAAAACTTTGTTCCGCGCTCCATGCTCCACGCTTCGCGATCACCGGCAACATTCCCTACTACATCACCGGTCACCTCTTCCGAATTATCGGGGCGCTTCCGACGAAACCGGCGGTCTGTGTTTTTACTATCCAGCGCGAAGTTGCCGAACGTATCGTTGCCCTGCCGCCGCGGATGACCCATTCGACAAGCTCAGGGTCATCCCGAGCCGGTCGAGGGATGAACCGCCTCGCCGCGAGCATCCGATTCTGGGCCGAACCGAAAATCGTTCAGACGATTCATCGAACGGCTTTCAATCCGCCGCCCGCCGTCGACTCGGCAATCGTCCAACTCGAGCGCCTACCGCGACCAGCCTTCACGAATGCCGTCGCGTACGACCGAACGGTTGCCGCACTCTTCCAACAACCTCGTAAAACAATCCTCAATAACCTCACCGCGGCGCTCGACTGTGGCGCAACTGGTATGCCGACGAAAGAAAAACTCGCGGCGACGCTCGCCGCCACTGGCGTCAGGCCAGAGGACCGCCCACAGGACCTTTCCATCGAATTGATCGTCAAAATAGCTCGGTGCTTCGGCAATGAGTTGCGTGAAACGACTAAAGCTGGCGGGTAACGCCCGTCGCGACGAGGAGAAACGAGTAGCCACCAAAAATCATACCTGCACTTCCTGTGAGCAGTGTGGGGATATCCTTCCCTTTCGCGGCAGCGGTGGTTATACTTAGGGAGGAGCAGCGTACGCTCGTACTCCTCGGTTATGACACATCACAAACTCAAACGGTTAATCACGGGGTTTTTGGTACTGTCGGTCGCCGTCACTTCGACAACGCTCATCCTTCTGAATTTTCAGCCGGCCGCACCAGCGCCGCAACCGACCACCGATGGTACTACCCAAGGCACCATTCCGGCCATCGGCAGCAATGCATTCGTTGAACCGCTACCAAATGATGCTGTTGGCGCCACTGCCGTTGGAGACACGGCGAGTAACCTTACCAATACCCTTGCTGACAGTCTTGCGAGTGAAATCATCAAAAAAAACCCGGATGGACCGCAGGATATAAACGGCGAAGTAGGTATCACTGCCCCGAACGTCACTGTTGTCGCCACACAGGCTCTCAATGATCAGTCACAAAATCTCGCGCTGCCCGATTGGGAACGGGATGTTGCAGCACAGCACTTCACCATCCTTGATCACTATACGCCGAACGATGTCGCCACCTACAACGAGACGATCAGAGCGCTCCTCGACCAACGGTTCGTACAATCGGGAATTGCAAGTTTACCGTCTACCAATGCCGCTACGCAGGATCTGACGTTTGCAAAGATCGAACTCGACCGAGCGCTCACAACGGCGACGAACCTCCGCGTTCCAAAACAGCTCGCCGGTTTCCATGCCGCATTTGTGCGCGTGCTTGTGTACCAGCGTAACATGTTCGCGCTCACGATGGACTGGAACGACCCAGCCCGCACGGCACTCACGTTGAATGCGGTGGAGCCGAACTACGAACGGGCACTCGCTGCTCTCACAAAAGAGTATGACGGTGTCGTCACTCAAAAAGAAGGGTTTTCGTACGCATCACCGGCGCCCACTCCGCTCTCGTTCCTCGCCGACCTCGCGTCGATCAAGACAGCCCATGCGTTCTTAAGTCCTTTCGTCTTCGACCTCTCGTGGTGGTCACAGCTGGCGCGGGACATCGGAAAGTATCTCAAAACGCTCGTGCTTGAGGTTCTCAAGGACCAGCTCATTCATCGCCTCGTCCAACAAACCATCACCTGGGTACAGGGGGGCGGCAAGCCGCAGTTCATCACCAACTGGCAGAGCTTCCTTAGGCAGGCGGGTGAGAACGCCGCCGGCCAAGCCATTGCCGACATTGCACCGGGGTTCTGTCGATCGTTCGGCCCTTTGGTACAACTGCGCCTCAAGTCGGCTTACACGACCCAAGTGCCTATTAGCTGCACCCTCGACCAGGTGGTACAGAATGTGAACGCCTTTTACGACAGCTTCTCGAACGGCAGCTGGCTCGCCTATGGCGCATCCATCATGCCATCGGGCAACTTCTACGGCACCCTTTTTGAGGGGAGCAAGATTGCCGCGATCCAGAGAAGTGTGGCGGAGGTAACGGCGAGCAGTAAGGCCCAAGCCGGCAAGGGATTCAACTCGACCAAGAAGATCTGTGTCAAGTGGTACGTTGCCGATATGACCCCGGAGCAAGAGCAGTACGCGAAACAGCAGGATGCCGACTACGTCAGCTCCAGCTGTTCCGGCAACTCCTGCAAGGTAAAATTCTGTAATACCGACGGTTGGCAGGACACAACGCCGGCTTCCTTCGTCGGTGATACCCTCGGTGCCACCGTCGCTAACTCTCCCATCAGCAGAATCGTCAATGCGCAGGATGTTGTAGCACTCGTCTCCGCGCTCATTAACTCCGGCCTCATGAAGCTTATTAACGCCGGGAGTCGCGGCCTGACCGGCCTCGCGCAGGGCGGCGCCGGCGAACCGCCGGCTGGCGGCGTGAGCGGAACCGATCCTTGTGCCGGCCTCTCGGGACAAGACCTTGCTGATTGTCGAACAACGAGCGGACAAGTTGCGACCTCAACGGGTCAGGATCTCGAACAGCAGAAAGCCGATCTTACGACCGTAGCCGACAACGCCGCGCAACAGTTCAACGATATCGCCGACACCGATTCGCGCTGGCTCGCACTCCAGCCGACAGCCATCGCATCACTCACGCAGGTCGCGGCGGCCTGTGCAACACTCACCGCCGACGCGAACAACAAGATCAACGACCTGAATGTTATGGTTCCGTCGGTTCAAGCCGAACTTGCCGCCGCGAACGCTTCGAGCTCCGCCGTCACCGCGCTCCGTGATCAGATCGGTGGCGTGACATCCATTGATGCCCTCTCTGGAATATCGGACCAGATCAACGCGATCCACGAGAACCAGACGACGGGCAACCTGTTCTCGCAGGCGCAGGATCGCTACACCGCCCTGACCATACTCAAAGACAACGCCGACGCCAACCTGCCGAACAAATGCGATACCCCGCTCTAAATGCAATGAGCTCACGCACCAAGCGGCTTTTCTGGTTCACCGCCATTGTGGCGATTGCCACGTTAAGTTTTGCGCCCCACGCGGCCAACGCCGGGGCAGCGAAAGCAGTACTCGATTGTGTTACCGACCCTGGCACATGCCTTATGAATATGCTCCTCAGTTTCATCAACTCGGTCGGCCGCTTCTTCATTACGGTGGCCGCCACGCTCCTTGGGATGGCCCTCGACTTGAGCGCGACGGTTTTGAATTCGACCGCTGTCAAGGTCGGGTTCGGCGTCTCCCTCGCCGTGGCGAACCTCGGTTTTGTCATCGGCATCATCGTCATCGCCATTGCTACCATCCTGCGCCTGCAGTCCTACGGGATGAAGCAACTGCTCCTGAAGCTCATCGCGGTAGCTATCCTCGTGAACTTCGGCCTCATCATTGCCGGTTCCATCCTGAACTTCGCCGACCAGCTGACCAAATCGTTCCTGACCTCCGCCGGCGTATCGGGGAGCGAACAGTTCAAGAACGCGCTCACCGGCTCCCTCCAGCCCGAAAAGCAACTCACGCCGCCCGACCCAAACCTACTCCTCGCCGCCGCAGCGGATCAGACAATGCAAGATATGCTCGCGGTGCTCTTTGCTATTGTCTTTAACTTCCTTCTCGCCTTCGTTCTCCTCGCCATTGCTGTCATGTTCCTCATCCGGTATCTCTATCTAACCATCCTTTTTATCCTCCTTCCCCTCGCCTGGCTCCTCGGGGTCTTCCCGGCCTTTTCGTCGCAGGCGAAAAAGTGGTGGGATAAGTTCCTCCACTGGACGTTCTTCGCACCGGTCGCCGTTTTCTTCATCTACCTCGTCGTCGCCACAAAACAGCAGCAGGCGGTACTCAATAGCGCGATTAAGACGCCGCCGCCTGCTTCGTCGGGCGCCATGGTCGGGGCAACCATCGGCCAGCCACCGGGGTTCATACAGTACACTGGCCAGCAGGTGGTGCTCTGCGGCCTTACACTCGGCGCCCTCTTCGCCGCGAACGCGTTTGGCATCGGTTTCGCGAGCACAGCAATGGGACTCGCCCAAAAAGCCGGTAAGGGGGTCGGTGGGTGGGCGGCAAGCCGCGGGAAGCGCGTGGCGACGGCGCCGCTCCGCGGGCGATTGGGTGCCGCAACTTCATCGGCTTTCCAAAGAGTTGGTGCTAACTGGGCGGGTGCCGGCGGGCGCGTTGGCCGGTTCCTCACGGCGCCGATACGCTACGCCGGGCGCGGCATTGAGGCGACTGCTGCGACTGGCGGGAAGGCAGAAATTGATGCCGCCAAGAAACGCCTCAGCGGATTTACCCAGGACCAGCTCGCCCGCCGCATGAGCACCTTTACCGCACCACAGCGCCAAATCGCGCTCGAGTCCCTTATGAAAGATAAGAACCTTGATAAGATCGGTTCTACTGAGGATATAAAGGGATACCTCCGCCCGGCTGAATTCGCCCGCTACGGCCAGTCGAAACTACTCGCCGATCTCCGGAAGGCGACGGGGTCGGATGGTGAGACGATGGATAAGGCGGCCGACGCGATCGAGAAGGGCGGCAGTGACGCCAGGATAACCGACACAGATGGCACCCTTGGGAAGGTTGGGGCAGACGTGGGGGCTATGGAACTTCTGAATGAGGCATCAAAGCGATTCGCGCAAACCTTCAACCGCGACGATGTACGAAGTAAGCTGGATGTGAATAATATTTTTAAAGAGAATCCGTCCGACCGCCAGCGACTGATGCAGCGAGCCATCGCGCGCGGTTTTATGATGGGAGCGCCGGCGCTGGCCTCGGCGATATTGCCCGGCGCAAAACCGAAACAACTCAACCAAATTCGTACTGTTTTTAATGAAACTATCGACCAGGAACGGCGGACTATAAGTATTGAGCCTGACCTGGAACAGCGCAAAAAACGGACGGCGGCCTGGGAAGATTTCGATAAATTATTCAAACATTCATTGGCCAATAACTCACTTGGTATCCTGGCTGGCACAGAAACGGCGCAAGCAACACCGGCGACTGCGGCCGCACCGACGCCCCCACCGGCACGAGCCGCAGGAACCACGTGACACACACGAACATGGCTACTATCTCGCAGCAGCAGATATTCCAGCGGTGGGATACACTCCCGTTGGAAATTCAAGAGGTCATATGCTCCGACCAGAGCACGGCGATACTGAAGCGCATCTGTGAGTCACAGCACCTCTCGCCTGAAAAATCCGATGCTGTGGCGCGCATCGCCGGCTACACGTTCATGGGATTCGTTCACGCGGACGATGTGGCTCGGGAAATTGCCGTCACATTGAACATGGGTCCGGAAGCGGCGAAGGGTATCGGCGACATGGTACAGAGCCGACTCCTTGCCCCATACCGAGACCAACTCGAGAAACTATACGCGTTACCCTCGGAAACTCCGCAACCAAAAATCATCGAAGAAATCCAACGGCCCGTAGCGACCGCCGTGCCAATCCCTGCCGCAGTCACCGCCGCAGTGCCACTACCGAAGGAGAATGTGCAGCCCACAGCTGTTCAAGCGGTTCCTTATGCGCCGCGCGGCCGCGCCATTCCAACACCGCCACTACCGGCGGTCGTAACGGCAACGCCATCCCCATCCTCTGAACCGTTCTCGAAACTCACTGCGGCTGTTCCGGCACCGACACCATCGGTGGTTCCAACACCTCCACCGGCGAAACCGGCACCGACGCCCCCGATAAAGTCCGCGACAGTCCCCCCGCCCGTATTCCTCCACGAGGAGTCAGCCGTCCAGCCACTCGTCCCGAAACGCGACTTCCGCCTCGAGGTTCCACCGCCGCGTCCCATTATGAAGGGGTTCTCCGCGCCCACACCACAACCAGCGAAACTCGAATTGGGAGCTTCACTGCCGCTCGTTTCTCAAAAACTGACCAGCACACGAACCGAGATCGCCGAGCCGAGGGTTGTCCACTACAGCCAACTCAAAACACCACTCGACAAACCACCGCAGCCCGCCCCGACCGGAGTGTCGGAGGCACCGACTGCAGGAACTCCGCGTCCCGCCGTGGCGCCGATGCCGCTCGGTGACCTACCGCTCCGCAATAGTATCGACCAAAAGGGTGTGATCGCCTCTCCGCCCGTGACCGCTGTTCCGTTACGAACACAGCCGCAACCAGGGAGCGTAACGCCGCCACAATTTCCAAAGACGCTGGACGCAGTTGTCGGCGTTCGCCCAACGTCGGTACCCGCGGTGCCGCCACCGACTCCATCGCTCCAAAGATCAGTGCCTCCCCCGGTCGCGCCGAAGCCACCCGTACTCCAGCCGCCCCCAAAACCAACACCTATTCCAACACCTCCTCCAACAACGCTTCCGAAACCGCCATCGATTCAACAGCAAAGCCGAGAACAGCTGCCCGTGCCGCCGTCTCCCCTAACCGCCGCCCCGAAGCCACCAGTGCCACTGGTGCCGACACCTCCACGGCCGCTCGGCGGCATCCCACAGCCGCCAGCGCCAGCGCCAAAACCCGCTGGGCGCTGACGCTGCCATGCAATTCCAAATCCCCCAATTCATCGAGACCGAGGATAAGATTGTCGGCCCGCTCACCCTAAAACAGGCGCTCTTTGCTGGTGGCGCGGTCGCAGCGAGCATTGCACTATATTTCACCCTCGGCACGTTCCTCGGGCTCATTTTCGCGCTACCACTCCTGGCGCTCGGCGGCGGCCTTGCATTTGTGAAGGTCAACGGTCTGCCGCTCACGCGCATTCTCACTGCGGCCTTTCACTTCTATTGGCAGCCGCAAACCTACGTTTGGCAACCGGAGAATCCGGCGCTCTCCAAGAACACCGCGACAATCCAATCCGCCGTCGGTGATAGATTTTCGCTCGAGAGCATCATCTCAGGCCTCGCTTTAAAGCGGGCCCGGGTGAGCGTCGAAACCGGCACCCGAACTTCGCTCGATACCACACAACGAACCCTTGGGCAACTCAAAGAAAAGTATGAGATTTTCCAGGGTGTTAGCGGCGAGCGTCGCGCCGCCCGGCGGGTCGACTACCGATAATAACTATTTCAAACATAAAAAATCGAAGATAAAAATGATGATTCAGAACAAAGAAATTTTCTGATTTTAATAAACAGCTGTTTTACATTTTGATATTTAAACTTTACATTTAATACACCATGCCCAACGAACTCGCGAACGCACAAGACCTCGTCGCCATCGAATCGATCCGCGACAACACTGTTGTTATTAGGGGCGGTGCGATGCGCCAAATCCTCATTGTTGGCGGCACTAACTTTTCGCTCAAGTCAGAGACCGAGCAGAACATCATCACCCAAGCCTACCAGAATTTCCTGAACAGCATTGATTTTCCGCTCCAGATCATCGTCCACTCGCGGAAGATCAACATCGAACGGTATCTCGCGGGCCTCGAGGAGCGTCGGGCGCAGGAGTCTTCGGCGCTGCTCCAGAACCAGATCGCCGAGTATAGCGAGTTCATTAAAAAATTCGTGAGCGACAACGCCATTATGTCGAAGACGTTCCTCGTCGTTGTACCGTTCACCCCCGTCGGTCTCCCAAGCAAGGAAACGGTGACGAATTTTCTGCCGTTCTTCAAGAAGTCGAAGGGCGGCGAGGAGCGGGCGGCGCAGGCGCACCGTGAAGATTTTGAGCACGGTCTTTCCCAATTAAAGCAACGGGTGGCACGAGTAGAGGAGGGTCTTGTTGCCATCGGCCTCGAGGCAAAAGCCCTCAACAACGAAGAGCTCATAGAGCTTTTCTACAACTTCTACAATCCCGAGACGGTCGAGCGCGAGACGAAGAACGTACCGAAAGAGAAACCGGTGGGTGGCGGTTTGGGAACAACGTAGCGAACAGGAACAACCATGGACCAAGACTTCAAAGACATCAAAAAGATAATCGCACCGGCGGGGCTCCGGGTCGAGTCGAATCAACTGACGGTGGGAGACAAGTTCGTCAAGACCTTTTTCATCTTCTCGTATCCGCGATTCCTCTCAACAGGGTGGTTCGAACCTATCATCAACCTTCCAAACCTTTTTGATATCGCCATCTACGTAAATCCGGTTGACACCGGCATGGCTCTCCGAAACCTCCAAAAGAAAACGGCGCAGTTCGAGTCGCAGATCAGCGAGCGTTCGGAGAAAGGGCTGGTGCGCGACCCACTCCTTGAAACAGCGCTCCAGGATGTCGAGAATCTGCGTGACACGCTGCAGCAAGCGCAGGAGAAACTCTTTTCGACCGGCATCTATATTGCCATCTACGCCGATACGAAGGATGAGCTCGCCAAGCTCGAGAGCCGCCTCACCTCACTCATGGAGACACAACTCATTTACCTCAAACCGGCCCTCTTTGAACAACTCGAAGGGCTCATGACCATCCTCCCGCTCGGCAACGATAGACTCGACGTCACTACCCCAATGAACTCGGGGCCTATATCTTCATTCTTCCCATTCGTCTCGGACGATCTCACCTCCGACGAGGGTATTATGTACGGCATCAACCGCCACAACTCGAGCCTGGTCATCTTCAACCGCTTCTCACTCGAGAACGCGAACCAAGTTGTCTTCGCGAAATCAGGAAGTGGAAAGTCGTATGCCACAAAACTCGAGATCATCCGGTCGCTCATGATGGGCGTTGATACCCTCGTTATTGACCCCGAGAACGAGTACCAAAAGCTCGCCGACGCCTTCGGTGGCAGCTTCTTTAATATCTCGATATCGTCCGAAGAACATATCAACCCTTTCGACATTCCTATCATTCCCGAAAACGAGCTCCCTGCCGACGTGCTCCGCTCGCACATCGTGAACCTCTCGGGACTCATGAAGCTCATGCTCGGCAAACTGACGCCGGAGGAGGATGCCATCCTCGACCGCGCCATCACCGAAACGTACGCGTCGCGCGAAATCACGCCTGAGTCGGATTTCTCGAAGGCACAGCCGCCACTCCTCGAAGACCTCGAGACTGTCCTCCGGAACCTCGAGGGCGGCCGTGCGCTTGCGGAGCGGCTCTACAAGTTCACCAAGGGGAGTTTCGCTGGTTTCATCAACCACCCGACGAACGTCGATATCGGGAACCGGCTCATTGTGTTCTCCATCCGAGACCTCGAGGATGAGCTCCGGCCGGTTGCTATGTACATCATTCTGAACTTCATCTGGAACCTTATCCGCGCGCGATTCAAGCAGCGCATCATCATCATCGACGAGGCATGGTGGATGATGAAAGATGAATCGAGCGCCGCGTTCCTCTTTGGGCTCGCCAAGCGCGCACGGAAGTACTACCTCGGCGTCTCGACCATCACCCAGGACGTCGAGGATTTCCTGCGGTCGCCGTACGGCCGCCCCATCATCACCAACTCGTCACTCCAACTACTCCTCAAGCAGGCACCAGCGACCATCGACGTTGTTGCCAAGGCCTTCGGGCTCACCGAGGCCGAGAAGAACCTCCTCCTCAGCGCCGAGGTCGGCACCGGGCTCTTCTTCGCCGGCCGCCAGCACGTCGCTATCCAGATTATCCCGTCGCCTTTTGAACACCAGATTATCACCACGAACCCGCAACAGCTCCTTGAGGAACAAAAAGGAGAGGGGTAGCACATATGAATCAGGAAGGGAAGAGGTTCGAGATGCCCGAGATCATTATCCTGTTGATGCTCGCTGTTGCGAACGACGTTATCACGATACTCGCGGATCTCGTTCTCCTCATCCCCCTCATCGGCCTCTTTCTGTTCGGCATCGTTACGGTACTGAACGCCGTCATCTGGGGTTTCATTTTATTATGGTTTATAATGAAACTCGGGTTCGCCGGTAAGGTCGGAATTCTCCAGGTAGGGGGAGGCATCGGTCAGTTCATCGGCATTCCCAGTCGGACGCTCACCGTTGGCATCGGCATTTTCCTCACCAACCACCCGAAGGTCGCCGGGGCCGCTATGAAGGTGGCTGAAGTCGGCACCGCAGTAGCCGCGACCGCCGCGACGGCTGGAGCGGCAGCGCCGGCAGCGGTCGCTGCTGCCGGTGGGACCGCGGCCACTGCAACGGCCGGAGTTGGCGCAACTGCCGTTGAGGCCGGAACCGCGGCTGCCGAAGCTGGTATGGTTGGCATGGAAGCGACTGGTGCGGCTGCTGCCGGCGGCCGAGCAGCCGGTGCGGTTGCGGAGGGAGTGGCGCCGGGCGCCGGGGTCACACCCGGACCAGGCGGGTTGTCGGAGGGAGGAGCCGCACCAGCCGGAGGCGGTGTTTCTGAAAGAGAGCTTGGTGCGAGAGAGGGATTCGGCGAGGTCCGCGAGCTCACCGAACTCCAGGAGCGCATGACCGAACTTCCCGAACCAGCGCAAAAGAAGGAAGAGGAGGAAGATAACGATCGGACGGCTGGTGCGGGGAGGGGTGGCGCGAGGGTCGTCAATATGAGCGCTTGGAAGCAGTCGCACAGCGGGGGAGGAACAGTCGAGGTTAGTGACAACGACGTCGATCTACGGAAACAAGAGAAACTAGCGGCTTGATACATGAGCACTATTTTCATGAACAAGAAACTTCTCGTTGGTGTCGTGTTTGCGCTGTGCCTTGTTGCGCTTTTCACCGCTCCCGGCAAAGCGCAACAGCGCGAACCCGAGCTGTGGCTGAGTTGGCGCGCTCAAACCTACACGCCACCAGGATTTGTGGGGAAGGCTCTCCCGACCACCAACACAATTATTATTGCATCGGCTGACCTCGTCGACGGCGGGAAGATAGCGAACCTTTCAAAACAAACCACCTACTGGTATCTGAACGACAACTTACTCCAGGGCGGTATCGGCATCCAGCGTGTTTCGCTCCGCGCGATCGATGCCCTTCCCGGAACCACTCTCGACCTTCGCATTGAACTCCCGAACTATCATGGCGGTACGATTACAAAAACGGTAACGATACCCGTCGTGAAGCCGGAGGTCGCTATTGTGTCGAAGGTTGGTGGGGTATTCTCTGGGGCATCAGTTGAGGTGGGTAGTTTGTCCTACTTTTTCAATATTTCGAAGCCGACCGACCTTTCATACCTTTGGAATGTCAATGGTGACGCGGCGAAAGCGTCGGAGGACCCGACGCGGCTCGTGGTAAACCTGCCGCCCGAAACCCCGTCGGGATTCGGCCTGGATATCGAGTTGGTCGCCAAAAATCCCGTCGCTGAACTCATTGAAACCGGACTGGCTTCGCTCAAACTCACCCATGTCCGTTAAAACCATGCGCTACTCTCTTTTGTTTTTTCTTCTCTTACCTCTTGTCTTTGTCGTCACCGCACGCGCCGTCGATATAAACCCCTCCCTCCCCGGTATGGAGTCGGGCACGGACCCGGCAGGCATCGTAGCCAACCTCTACCAGTTTGCCCACCTCTTGGGTGGTATCCTGGCCTTTGGGTCTATTGTCTACGGGGGCATACGGTACACCCTCGCCGCGGGTAACTCCTCGACCCAGGGGGATGCGAGAGACCAGATCACCCAGGCGCTCCTTGGACTCCTTCTCCTCTTCGGCGTCTACCTTATTTTCTCGATCATCAACCCCGGCCTCACTGTCCTCGGACTGCCGAGTTTGGCGCCGCTCCAGATCGGCGGCGGTACTAATATGATAGGTGACGATGCGCGTGCCTGCGGTTGCGATCCGGCAACCCAAGTGTGTCAAATCCAGAATGGTTCCCAGCGGTGTGTTTCTATCACACCGCCGACGACCCCGACCACATGTCGTCTCTCGCTTTCCGACAGCGGTTGTCCGGCTGGCCAGCACTGCGTCATTGATAACCCTATGAGTAACAACGCCGTAGGAACCTGTAAACCGGGATAGCAACAAGAAAGCATATGAAACGATTTCTCTTTATTACCATAGCGGTTGCTGTCGTCGCCGGCGTCATCGCCTTCGGCTACTACCTGCGTTTTCTCGGTCAGGGAGGCGGGGGAGCGGGGGGCACCGGAGGCACCCTGCCCACATCAACAGGTGCTGGTGTCCGCCAACCGACCGGAGGGACACCGAATATTGGGCAGTCGTCGAGTACTATTAGTGGGACGCTTGCCGTGGTTGGTGGCAGCACCACAATTCTTGACTACTTCGTTGGTGCGGGTGGCGCTGTTACGGCCGTTGGACTTGATGGTAGTGTTATACAGTTAGATGGTGCACAACAGCCGGTTACACTCTCACCGACTACTGTCTCGGGCGCAAATGCCGCCTCGTTCTCTGCTGATGGGCAGGGTGTACTTGTGGTGGGAGGTGAATCGCGCGCACTGTTCTTCAGCGCTTACGACATCCCACGCCGCGCATGGACACGCCTCCCGACGAGCACGATTGCCGCGGTCTGGTCGCCTATTAGTAGGACTGTCGCCTACCTCGTAACCACTAGTGTCGGCTCGGCGCTTACGACGCTTGATCTCGGCAGCCCGGCGGCAAAACCGGTTGAGTTGCTGCCCACCCACCAACAAGACCTCCTCCTGCAGTGGCCGAGTGCGAATCGCATTCTCCTCGTTGACCGTGGTAATTCCCGTACCGCGGGGTCGGTGTGGTCGTTCGAGCTATCGACAAAAACACTCACCCCGCTCATCCTCGACCAACCAGGACTCGCTACTCTGTGGAATCCTTTGGGGCACGGCCTCGTCTTAAAAAACGGGGGGCGCACTACCGGTGGGGTTTTGGGTCTGATTTCGGGGTGGTTGGGATCAACACAGCAGCTCAATTTTCTGACGCTGCCGTCGAAGTGTGTATTTCAGACAATATTCTCTTCCTCCACGGCGACAGGAACTGTCCCCCTTACAACAACAACCACAAAGAGGTCGGTGGCGGCGATAACAACCACCAACTCTTCGTCGGTCCGTGAATTCATTGACTGCGCCGTGCCAAGCGACAGCGAGGCGCTCGATACAAACCGACTGCCTGATGCTTATGATGAAATGGCGCTCTTGACCGAAGACAACTTATACCAAATAAACCTTGGTGATGGTAATACCACCGCTATTCCGGGAGGTTCTGCCGCACGTATTGATGCTGTACAGTTAAAAATATTCGGCGGTCGTCTCTACTTCATCAACCGCTACGACCGGAAACTCTACTCGGTGCCGCTGCTGTAGGAGGTCGACGGCCCGGGTGCCTCCGGCGCCTCGACCGCTTGAATGTCTTCGATAATCTTCTCGAAACTCGTCGGCTCGCCACCCGCCGCGGTGCTGGTGGCTGCGACAACCACTGGGTTGTTGGTGTCGGCACCCTGAATGAGTTTGATAACGACGTACCGGTTGTGACCCTTGCCGAAACTCTCGGTTGTGACTTCGGGATGGGACGCGAGCTCGAGGTGTACCAATCGCCGCTCATAGGAGTTCATCGCGGGAAGCGCGAGTTCTTCGCGCGTCGCGACGACACGCCGCGTCGTTGCCCGTACGAGCTCGATGATAAGGTTCTCGCGCTCGTGGCGGTAGTTGTTGATGTCAACGAAGAGGGGGTCGTGACCGGCTTTCCGCGCGACGAGCTGTACAAGGTAGTTCACACTCTCGACGAGCGTCGGCAGCTGCTCTTTGACGAGTGTTGGGTTGTCATGAATGAACACCGTCCCGTGGTGGTGTTCGTCGTCTACCTCGATCGTATAGTCACTGAAGCCGAGCGACTCAATGAGTTTTCGTATGAAGGTTTCCCAGTTTTCCATCTGCAATTTTTCTATTGACGATCGCCTGCTGGCCAATCGAGAAGAGTGACGTAATGAACCAATAGAGGGCGAGGGCGGCAGGCAATCGGTAAAAAATAAGGATGGTGATGGCGGGACCGATGAGAACCATGTTTCTCGCCATTCGATCGGCCGATGACACCTCCTCGCCCGGGGCAAGTTTCCGAAGGCTCGTGCGGCCTTGAATATACTGTGCAATCGCCGCACACGCCACCACCACAGTACTGCCTTTGGCCAAATTTATCAAGCCGAGGAACATGGGATTGAGCGCCGCCGGCGCGACCACAAAACTGTAGAGATCTTTAAAAACGTCTGGGGTAAAGCTCTTTAAAAAAATGTGATAGACCGCGAAGAGAATAGGAAGTTGAACAAGGAGGAGCAGGAACCCCATGAACGGATTCACGCGGTGTTCGCGGTAGAGTTCGAGCATCGCCTGCGACTGTTTTTCGCGGTTGCCGTGGTGGGCCTCCTGCGCCTGTTTGAGTTTTGGTTGGAGCGCTTGCATCACCATCTGGTGCTCGACGCTTTTCTGAAAAAGCGGGAAAAGAACGAGGCGGATGATGATGGTGAGGAAGATGATGGCGAGCCCAAGGTCGCCGAATGCCACCGTCTTATAGAGAAAGATGAGCGTGTTCAGGAGTGGTTGATAGATGATGAGGTTGTAAATGGTTCCCATGGGACGATTAGTGGTTGATTGCGGCCTTTCTGGCGGTTGTGAGCGCGGCGATGAGTTCTCTGCGCGGCGCTGTTGCGCTCGCGCGCTTGAGCGTTACCACAACATCCGCGCTGCCACCAGGCCACGCCCGTAGCACCGCTCGGCAGCGGCGACGCAATAGGTTGCGTATGGTTGCCCGCCGATCGACCGCGGTTCCAACGATGATGGCATAGCGGTTGTGGGATTTGTTATTTTGTGTAACGCGAATGGTAAAGTAGGGGAACTGAATTGTCCACGCAGTTGCTGGCAGGCGGGGTGTAGGAAGCCGCTCACGGCGTGAAAACATATGTACCTATCACAAGGCAAGCCGATGCCTTCCTTTGAGGTGCCGCCGCTTGAGCACTCGCCGGCCGGTCGTGGTCTGTCGGCGGGCTCGAAACCCGTGTGTTCGCCGCCGCTTGCGTTTCTTTGGCTGGTACGTTATGGACATTTCGTGTATTGTAGCAACGACCGCCCCGTGGCGCAAGCGTTCTTGTTCGCTTTGTGTCGTTGGGTTAGTTATCAACAACTAATCCCCATTCGCGGCTTTCGAGAGCTTTATTGGTTCGTCGCAAAGAAATAGAATTATCACCATGGAGATTGAGCAGCTTTGGCAACTAACGTTGGGCGAGATGGAGCTACAACTCTCCCGCGCTAACTTTGCCACCTGGCTCAAGAGTAGCCGCCTCGTGGGTGGCGAGGATGGTGTTTTTGTTGTGGCGCTCCCGAATAATTTTGCAAAGGAGTGGGTTGAGAACAAATACCACCGAGCGCTCTTTGGTATTGTGAGAACATTCGATCCGTCCGTAAAAAAACTGGAGTTTGTTGTTGATGGACAGCGGGCGATCCTTGCCCAGGGCGCCAAACACCAAACAACCACCACCCCCACCGAATCCGCCGAGAACCGTATGGATCTTGCGTTCCGCGTCGATCCCGAGACGAACCTTAATCCGCGCTACTCCCTAAAGTCGTTCGTGGTTGGTTCGTCGAACGAGCTTGCTTTCAGCGCCGCAACCGCCATCGTCGGCGACGTTGGGAGAAAGTATAATCCTTTTTTTATCTACGGTGGTGTTGGTCTTGGCAAAACCCACCTGGTTCAGCTCATTGGGAACGAAATCAGGGCCCGCTACGGCGGCCGGCTCAGGCCGCGATATGTTTCTTCTGAAAAATTCACCAGCGATATTGTGTGGGCTATTCGCAACAAGCGGATGGAGGACATTAAGAGGCGCTACCGCGACGTTGATGTTCTCATTATCGACGACATCCAGTTTATTGGCGGCAAAGAGAAGACCGAAGAGGAATTTTTCCACACCTTCAATGCCCTCTATGAAAACAACAAACAAATCATTATTTCTTCGGACCGCCCGCCGCAGGCAATCCCAACCCTCGAAGAACGCCTCCGGTCGCGATTCGAGGGCGGCCTCATTGCCGACATCACCTACCCAGACTATGAGATGCGGGTTGCTATCCTAAAGAGCAAACTCCAAGAAATGGGCTTGTTGTTGGACGACGCTGTTGTTGATCTCGTCGCCCGCCGCGTCAAGAAGAACATTCGTGAGCTTGAGGGGGTGTTAAATAAACTCCTCTTCTATCAAGAAGCGAAGCGTGTTGCTGTTGACCTACGGGTGGCGGAGGATATTGTTGAAAAATCTGTCCAAAACCTCACTCGGCGGGTGAGCGACGATCAGGTGTTACGGTCGGTGGCTGAGTTTTTTAATGTCTCGGTCCAAGACCTCCTGACGCGCGGCCGGAAAAAAGAGGTGGTCGAACCTCGCCAGATTGCTATGTACCTTCTCCGCGACATCCTTGAGATGTCGTACCCGTATATTGGGGAAAAACTGGGGAGAGACCACACAACCGCTATCCACGCGGTAGAAAAAATAAACCAGGAAATCAACAAGAACTCGTCCTTGAATCAGAAAATAATCCTCATCAAAGAGGCGATCTACAAGAGCTGACCCCATCCAACCCACACACTGCGGGCGCCCGACAATGATTCGGCAACAAAACAAGTCACAAAAACATAACTTTTTTTCCCGTCGCCACCTAATCCACACAAACACCCCAAACCTATAACTATAATAACTATAATTATATTTAAATGAAATTAACTATTATTAAATCAAATCTCCGCGACGGCCTCGCCGCGGTTGAGCGAGCGACGGGCGAGAACCAAAACCTGCCCATTCTTAAAAACGTCCTTATCGACGCCGACGACGGAAAGATTCGTTTAGTCACCACAAACCTCGAGATCGCCGTTCGATGCGTCGTATCGGGCAAGGTTATTGAGCCAGGCCGCCTTACAGTCCCCGCCAATATCCTCGCCGGAGTTCTTGGGAACCTTACCGGCGAGCGGTTAAATCTTGAAACAAAAGGAGCCGCGCTCCATCTCACCACCGATTCGTACGAAGCGACGCTTGAGGGGACCCCTCCAGACGATTTTCCTATCATTCCAAAAACCAAAAACCAAACCGAACAAATCGAAATTCAAGGGGGAATTCTTAAAGAAGCTCTTACCCAAACAGCAGCGAGCGCCCAATTCTCGGAACTTCGTCCAGAGCTCTCGAGCGTGCTCTTTTTATTTTCCCTGAACGACCTCAAACTCGTAGCGACCGACAGCTTCCGTCTTTCCGAAAAAACCATCGCTGGCGGGCGGATTAGGGCGAACACAAAACAAGGATTTTCAGCCCTCGTTCCTCTCAAAACCGCCCACGAGCTCATCCGGATCATAAAAGACGATGAGACCGTCCATCTTTACTACGATCAAAACCAAATTCTTTTCACAACCGAACGATTCGAGCTTATCTCACGCCTCATCGACGGCACTTTTCCCGACTACACAGCCATCCTCCCCAAAAAATTCGACACAGAGGTTGCGATCGGTCGGGCCGAGCTGGTGAACGCTCTCAAACTCGCCGCGGTCTTTAGTAGTCGCTCGGGCGAGGTGCGCATTGCTGTCCCCGAAAACAAAAAAGGTCTCCGCATCGCGTCCGCCGAACACGGCGTCGGCGAGAACAGCAACCTCATTCCTGCGAAGATTACCGGTGGCGCGCTCGAGGTTGGTTTTAATTGGCGGTACCTCATGGACGGTCTCCGGGCGCTCTCAACCGAAGAAGTACTCCTCGGCATCAACGAAGAGAACAAGCCGGCGCAGCTCCGGGCCGCCGGCGACGCGACATACTTCTATGTCGTCATGCCCATCCTGCGGACATGATCTCACTCATAGACCACTACCATTCCCTGTCCCACGAGCCCGTCCTGGTTTGTTGCCCGGACCTCGATGCGGTTTTGAAGCGCCAGCGCCGGGACTTTAATTGATTCTGAGATAACGTAGGGGTTCGCTGTTCCGCCGCCAATCTCTCGCGCGAGGACGCCATTGAAATATATGGCGGCGCCCACGATCGGCGACGCGGAAACAACACGCGCCTCGACGGTAATTATTCGGTTCCCATAGAGGAAAGCGCCAGCCGCCGGCGCGACAACGGCCACTTCAGGTGGGATCTTGGCAAGCCCCGCCCCGATCATGGATGGTGTCAGCGCCACGAGGCCAACAATTCCCCCGTGTTGTTCTACCCACGCGCGGACGCCGAGTTCCCAATCAACAAACTGTGGTTCGTCGGCCGGGTTCGTTGGTGGAGGTCCGAGTGGATTTTCACGGTCTATGTAATAGAGAACAGAATGCACATCACCATTCATCGCGTATGAGCCAGCGAGAAACGGATTTGTCGTCGGTGGTACGTCGGGGCGGGTGAATGTTTCGGTCGGGGCGTCTTTGAGTATTTTGTCCATAAAGGCGTGCCAGATCGGCACGGCGGCGAGGATGCTCGACCCATGCCGCTGCATAGGGGCGTTGTTGTTATTTCCCGCCCACACACCAACAACCAAAGACGGCGTGTAGCCGAGCGCCCACGCGTCCCGGTAGTCATTCGAGGTGCCCGTCTTGAGTGCCACGTCGTGGTCGGGGAAGACCGTCAGATTGAGGCTCTGCCCAAAGAGTCCAGACCGCGCGTCGCTGTCCGAGAGAATATTATTCACAAGCTCAACATGGTCGGCGTCGATGACGCGCTTCGCGTGGTCTGTATACGATTCGAGCACTTGGCCGGTCGCATCTTTTACCTCGAGTACGAGCGCCTGGTCATGGAAGATGCCCTCTTGGGCGAGCGCGGCATAAGCACCGACAAGCTCGACGAGTTTTACCTCCCCACCCCCCAAAACGAGCGAGAGGCCGTAGCGAGAGGGGTCGGCCAGCGTTGTTATGCCGAAATTTTTGAGCGTGGCAAGGGTGTCGTTGAGTCCCGCCAGGTAGAGCACCTTCACGGCGGGAATATTAATGGATTGCGCGAGGGCTGTTCGGAGCGAGACAGGACCCTGGAACTTCTCTTCGAAATCCTGTGGATGGAAACACACCACACTGTCTTTATTGAAATCGGGGACCGGTGGGCACAGGGGGTTGTTGGGGACGAATTCCGTCGGCACATCGAAGAGCACGGTGTCTGGGGTGTAGCCCTTTTCGAACGCCGTGAGGTAGGCGAACGGTTTGAGGGCCGAACCCGGCTGGCGGAGGCCCTGTGTTGCGACGTTGAAATTCCCCTCGTGTATGGTGTCGAAGTAGTCGCGCGACCCAACAAGCGCAAGTACCTGCCCCGTACGTGTGTCTTGGGCCACGAGCGCTGCGTTCGTTCCGTGGTACAACTTTTCGTTCTGTGCAGCTCCATCCGCGACAACGCGTTCCGCGAGTTCCTGGAATTTCCAGTCGAGCGTCGTGGTCACCGTGAGGCCGCCGCTCCGAACAAGATCCTCACCATATTTTTTAATGAGGTAGTCCTGGACGGCCATGACGAAGTGCGGCGCTTTAATGTTGGTACCCTGTGGTTGGAATACCAACTTGAATGCGAGTGCCGATTGGTACTGTTCTTCGTCGATTTTATCGGACGCGAGAAGTTTCTTCAGGATAAACTGTTGCCGGCCGATCAGTTCCTGAGCGTGGCTACCCCATGGAGAGTAGTAGCTCGGTGCACGGGGGAGTGCCGCAAGAACAGCGCTCTGGGAGAGGTTCAACTCTTTGACCGGCACGCCAAAATAGAGCTCACTCGCCGCCTCGACCCCGTAGGCTGTCGGCCCATACGGGATCTCGTTCAGGTAGAGTTCGAGGATCTGATCCTTGGAGTAGTGGCGGTCGAGTTGGATAGCAAGTGCGAGCTCTCTGAGTTTGCGCGTGATGGTTTTCTCGGGGGTGAGAAATGCGTTCCGCGCGAGTTGTTGGGTGATGGTTGACGCCCCCTGCGTCGCCCAACCACTATTGATATTCACTAAGATGGCCCGCACCACACCACGCCAGTCAAATGCCGGTTCGTCATAGAATCGTTCATCTTCAACCGCAATGGTTGCGTCGCGGAGAAATTGGGGAATATCGGCGAGCGGCACTACGGTTCGGCGCTGTCCAGCGCTTATTTCATAAAGAAGAACAGACCCACTGCGGTCGAAAATCTTGGTCGACTGGCTGATTCGGTGTGTGTCAAGCTGGTCTATCGAAGGCAAATTTCTAGTGAGGACAACGAACGCAGCGGTTCCAATGACCACCGCGGCTACAACAAACAAAGAGAAACCGATAATGAGTCGATGAAAAAACCCGCGTTTACGCCGTTTCCGTTCAACCAGTTTTGTTTGTGTGGGCATAGTGTCGCGCGGCAACACACAACGCGCTGTTTGTTACCATACTACCAGAGAGCGACGGACGACACGAAACCAGACACCCCCGCCATGGCGGGGGTGTCAACGCGGCGTGGACAGCGTTCCTACTCAAGAAGATCTTCCTCGTCCTCTTCATCACCCTCTTCTTCGTCAAGTCCAAGTTCTTCGTCGTCTTCATTATCGAGGTCACCGCCGCCGCCGAGGCCGACATCCTCTTCGTCGTCTTCTTCGTCACTCAAACCCCGGAAGGCAAGCGAGAGCCGCTGCAGTTCACCTGTCATGCGTTGTCAAAAGGTGGTCGACCTTTCTTTTTTTATGGCGCCGCACCCGCATCGATTGGCGCAACACGCGCGTGTTGCAAGCAGTATATTTCAACCGGACCTCCTGTCAAGTCTTGTGCGGGGAACGGTTGAGTGGTCGCCGCTCGCAACGATAGCAATACCAATGGCGTCCATGGCGTCGTCAATGAGGTTAAGGTCGGGCTGGCGGAGAACGAGGCGGACCATCTTCCCGACCGCCCGCTTGTCGGCGGCGCCGTCGCCGGTAAGGCTCAATTTCACCTCACTCGGGGCATATTCTGCAATAGGGATACCGAGTTCGCCGCAGGCGACCAGTATCACACCGCGCGCCTGGGCGACGCCCATGGCAGTCTTCTGGTTTTTCGCGAAGAAGAGGCGTTCAATACCAACCACGGTGGGATGCCACCGGGCGACGAGGGCGCCGACGCCACGGCGTATTTCTTGGAGGGCGCCGACGTCATCCCGGCTCACAACCTTAATGAGCCCCCCATCGAGGAATTCGAGCGAACTGCCACGGCCCGCCACGACACCGTAGCCAATGCGGCGCGTGCCCGGGTCGATGCCGAGCGTGATCTGCTTACGCGGCGCTCGTGAATACTCTTTGGACATCGTCGTGTTCCTCGAGCGCCTTAATGAGCGCCCGGAGGTGTTCAGTATCGCCGCCCGTGACCGGTTGTTGGAATTTTGCCCGCCAGATGCCGTGTTCGCCAGCCAACTCGAACGCCCAGCGGACGCTGCCGGGCTCAGCCCACTTACCAGCATGGTCTACAAGAACATGTTTCACCTCCGCAATGGTCCGGTTCCTGTTGTCGGTGATGGCTTCGATGAGAATGGCGGTACCGCCGGGGCCGTAGGCCTCGAGCGTCAGTTCCTCAAGCGCCGCACCGGCCTCTGCAGCGCGCTTCACCGCCCGTTCGATGTTCTCGCCCGGTACCTGGGATTGTTTTGCTTTAAGGATAGCGTCACGAAGCCGCGGATTGAAATCGGGGTTCGGTTCTCCGCGCGCCGCCGCCGTGATGGCGGCACAGAGTTTCGAGAAGACGCGCCCGCGCCTCAGGTCGGTCACGCCCTTCTGGTGTTTTATTTGCGCCCACTTGGAGTGCCCGCTCATACCCTCATTATAAAAAACGGTGGCAATATTGCCACCGGAACGAATTCGCGGGTCCCCCTAGAGGAGACCCGCGTTTGCCGCAAGTAGTTTAATATCGCCGCATACCAGGTGTGGCGATGATCTGGTATGCGTAGATGCCATATCCATTCCCTGGCACCACAAATGAATAGTCTGCGGTGCCGAGGAGGGCTTTGTCCCGAACCCAACTTGCTTGGATGATCCGGTTCAGGCCGTACCCGTACCCGGGGATGAGCGTATCTTCGATATAGCCCATCCTCCCCGGCGGAATGGCGAGCGTCCGGTTGCCGTTCACGGAAACAACGAGCGTTTCCGAGAACGAGCAGTTGCCAATCTGGACTCCAGCCGCGGATCCCCACCATTTCTTGGGAAATTTGACCTTGGTCCGTGCCAGAGCGGTTGTTGGTGCTTCGGTGCCCAGGACAAGGCGTCTCCCGTCGGGTGTCACCACGTCTCCTGTTTGGATCGTCCAGACAAAAGACGAGGGATATTCGCCGCTGATCCCGAATGTCCTGGCCGCCATTCCGACAACTTCCCCGTCCACGTCGCGACGGATGATCGCGAAGATCGGAATTTGAGGCCAGTGGAGTTCCGACCGCCGGTTGTCGAATGCCAGGTCACCGGGTCCAAGTCGGCCGATGAACTTCCCATAGACAAAAACGTCTGCGAGGTACGGTCCGATAACACCATTGCGAACGACCATGTTGTTCGCAAGGACCTCGACGCCGCGGACGCTCGCCCGCAAGTCGATTCCAAGCACGTTCTTGATTGCCGGGAATTCGACGTCCGGCGCAACCTCGGCAACGACATTGCGCAGGCCACGCCAGAACGGGTGGTCTTTCTTCACTTTCTGCTCTTTAGCCGATACGACCGAGAGCGGAAAAAAGATTACGAACACCACAAACAAAAATTTTTTCATACACACCCCCAAGGGAGGCCGCTCTCGGGAGACGGCCGGTTTATATTCAATACTCAACCATGCTGCTATAAATTATATACTATTTATACAATTTTGTCAATTTCACCCAGGCTAGCTACCTACAAAACGTCCGTGTTTGCTTGATAACCGAATGGTGCGGCGGTACACTTCCCGTAATGGCTTCCGACGACGTGCAATCCGCACTCCAGAAAAAACTCGCGCAGATACAACTTGAGGCCGACGAGCGCGATGCCCAACGCCGTGCCACCCAGCTCGGTTATCCCTACGCCGATCTCGCGAAGCTCCCCGTCGCCCTCGCGGCGATCAAGCTCATTCCCGAAACAGAGGCGAAGGCGGCGCACGTCGCGGCAATTGAGATAAAAGCCCAGGACGCCGCCCTCGCCGCCTACGACCCGACCACACCCGCTGTTCAAACCATCGTCAAGTCGCTCGAAGAGAAGCGGTACCGCGTGAAACTGTTCGTCTGTTCGCCCCCTAGTCTCGAGCAGGCATGGCGCCTTTACCAATTCGTCCCTCCGCCAACCACCAGCATTACCGGTAAGCTCGAGATCAGCAAGAAGCACTTTGAGGAGCTCATCGGACACTTCACCACTTTTCGAGCCGTACAGGAGGAGATAGAAAAGTTCGACTTTAGGACGACAACCACAACAGCGCTCTTTGAAACAGTCATCGCCGGTGCGCTCGCGAACCACGCTTCGGATATTCACTTCGAGGCCGAAGAGAAGACGACGAAGATACGCTACCGCCTCGATGGTATCCTGCACGACATCTTCGGTGCCATCCCGAGCCGCAACTACGATTCACTCGTCTCGCGCATCAAACTGCTCTCGGGACTCAAGATCAATGTCCGGGGTGAGCCTCAGGACGGCCGCTTTACCATCGGGCTCTCGAACAAAGAGGTCGAAATGCGCGTTTCACTCATCCCTTCCGAGTTCGGCGAAACCATCGTGATGCGGCTCCTCGACCCCGATTCCATCAGCGTAAACCTTCCTGACCTCGGTCTACGACCGGACGACCTTTCGCTCGTCCATGGGGAACTCGCAAAACCAAACGGCCTCATTTTGAACACCGGGCCGACCGGTTCCGGCAAAACAACAACCCTCTATGCGTTCTTGAAGAGCATCGTGAGCCCCGAGATCAAGATCATCACCATTGAGGACCCTATCGAGTACCGCGTGGCCGGCGTCGAGCAGACGCAGACCGACGCCGAAGCCGGCTACACGTTCGCCTCGGGCCTGCGGGCCATCCTCCGGCAGGACCCGGACGCCATTCTTGTCGGCGAGATACGGGACAAAGAGACCGCGGACATTGCGATGCAAGCGTCCCTAACTGGCCACATGGTTTTCTCCACCCTCCACACAAACGACGCGGTGGGCGCCGTGCCGCGGCTCATTGACCTCGGCGTGCGTCCGGCGACCGTCGGGCCAGCGCTCTCGCTTGTGATTGCCCAGCGGCTCGTCCGTCTCCTCTGTCCGAAGTGCAAAAAACCGGTGGCAGTGACAAAAGATATCAAGGCGAAGATAGATCAATTTCTCACGAGGTTGCCGGCGCACGTGGACCAGAAGCCGTATGAGAACATCACCGTCTGTAAGCCGGTTGGCTGTGCGGCGTGTAATTCGTTCGGCTACCGCGGCCGCCGCGGCATCTTCGAATTTATGCGTGGCGGCGCCGAACTCGAGGAGCTCATCCTGAAAGAATCCTCCGAAGTGGCCCTTCGGAAACTCGCCCAAAAACAAGAAATCGTCACTATGCAACAGGATGGCATTTTGAAGGTCATCGCCGGCCTCACCACGTTCGAGGAGGTCGAGGGAGCTACCGGACCGCTCGTGTGGTAGTAGAAACCCCGGCGCGCGCGGCCGGGGTTTGAACGATACTCACCTCAATACTGGGGGCTTACTTCCCGCGAAGGAAGCGTGTACGCTCTTTGTAATAAAATTAAAAGAGGTTAGAATTGCTTCGAGGATGGGCTTCGCCGAAACCAAGCCGTCCTGTAGAGCTAGAAGCAGTTCCCGCCCCCAGAAGTGAGGCGACTATCTTGTTGTGGACAAATACTATCACAGATATAAAGTTTTGTCAACCTTCCCGACCCATCTCCACAAGGTCTCTTTTATAGCAAGTTCTGTCATATCTCGTCAAGGGCCTCAAAAAGCAAGAGAAATAAAGCATTTTTGACCATGAAACCGCCACGCACTACAAAGAACGGTGACGACCAGACCATTGACCTTGCACTCCGGCCGACCGAGTGGCGCGAGTACGTCGGTCAGGAAAAGACCAAGAAGCACCTCCGCGTCATCATCGAGGCGGCAAAGCGGCGCGGGCAGGCGATGGATCATCTCCTCTTCTGCGGCCCCGCTGGACTTGGTAAAACAACATTGGCTTACCTCGTGGCCAAGGAATTTGGTGCGCCGGTCAAAACAACATCCGGACCTGCGCTCGAGAAGCTCGGTGACATCGCCGCCATCCTCACCAACCTCGAGGGTGGTGAGATACTCTTCGTCGATGAGGCACACCGCGTGAACCACCTCATCGAGGAAGCGCTCTATCCGGCAATGGAAAGCCGTAAGCTCCACCTCGTTGTCGGCAAGGGGCCGAGCGCTCGAAGCCTCTCGCTCGACCTGCCACCTTTCACGCTCATTGCGGCGACGACGCGGGAGAATCTCCTCTCACAACCACTCCGCTCGCGTTTCGGGGCGACGCTGCGGCTCGAGTACTACAGCGAAGACGATATCAAAATCATCCTCGCGCGTTCGGCGGAGATACTGAAGACCAAGATAACACCCGAGGCCGTCGGGGTCATCGCACGCGCTGCACGGGCGACGCCGCGGACGGCGAACCGCCTTTTGAAACGCGCGCGCGACTACGCCGAAGTTCGCGGCACGAGCGTCGTCGACGAGGACGCAGCCTACAAGACGCTTGAACTCCTCGACATCGATGTCCGCGGCCTCGAACCACATGACCGGCGTCTCCTCGAGATTATCATCACGAAGTTCAACGGCGGGCCCGTGGGCGTGGGGACCCTTGCGGCGGCCCTCTCCGACGACCGGGGAGTCATCGAGGATATCTACGAGCCGTACCTCATGAGTTTGGGGTTCCTGCAGCGGACGCCGGCGGGCCGTATCGTCCTCCCGGCGGCGTACGAGCACCTGCGAATGAAGCGGCCGGGCGAGCTGTTATGACCGGAATTATGAATTCCGAATTATGAAGCACAAAGGGTCCTTTTCGTAATTCATAATTCTTACTTCCTTATTCACAATGATCCTTGCTTCCAGTACCACCGTCGGCGTTTGGGACCTCGTTGGCCTCGCACTTGCCTTCGCCGCGCTCGTCACGGCGGCGACACTCGTCATTATCAAGCACGACCATGCGCTATCGGAGCTCCTCTTCGGCGAACACTAGACAACTCGGTCGCTCGCTCGCTGCGACGATCCTCGCGCGTGGTTCCCGTCGCGGAGCGGCAACCGTCGTTGCACTCTCGGGCGAGCTCGGGAGCGGCAAGACGACCTTCGCGCAAGGATTTCTCCGTGCGCTCGGAGTGCGCGGTAACGTCGCGAGCCCCACCTTTATTCTGATGCGCCCGCGCGCCATTCGGCACGGGAAGTTCCGGCGCGTCGTGCACGTCGATGTCTATCGTCTGCGGTCGCCGCGTGATCTCGCGGCGCTCGGCTGGAAAAAGATTGTTGCCGAACCGACGAACCTCATCATTATCGAGTGGGCCGACCGCATCCGCAGTGCATTGCCGAAAGGGACGACGTGGGTTACGTTTCACCACGGACGCAACAGAAACGAACGAATTATTCGCACGCCATAATGAAAAATCCAGATTTCATTCCGTTTCTAAAATCATTGAAGTCCAGTGACTGGGAAAGGATGGTTACCACCAAGTGGGACGTCAAAGATGTTGTCGCTCACCTGATTGGTTGGGAGAAGGAAGACGCGAACAGCATCGAGAGGGTTTGGCGGAGCAAGGAGATTCCCTGGTTTTATGCGACAGACAACTTCGATGCGTTCAATACGCGATCAATTTCTTTTTACAAAGGCTATACACCACGGCAACTCATAGCAGAGTGGGAGCACTGGCGGGCCGAGGTCCAAAAATGCGTCGCCCAGAGCGGGGAAGAAAACTTGCGTGCGTGACCCGATCTATTCAGCTGGCTTTTTGAATCCGGCGACGACACCCACTACAATCATCACCACCAGCAGATTATAAAAGCCCTGAACCCATGAAGACATTGCTCCTCATCGATGCGAACTCGCTCATCCACCGGGCGTTCCACGCACTCCCTCCCTTGACGGCACCCGATGGCCGGCCGGCGCAGGCGCTCTACGGCGTCTCGAGCATTCTCCTCAAGGTGTGGCGCGAGGGAAAGCCGGACTACGCCGCGGCGCTCTTCGATCGGCCGGAGCCGACCTTCCGCAAGAAGGAGTATGTGGAGTACAAGGCGCAGCGGCCGAAGGCGCCGGACGAACTCATTACACAACTCATCGAGGCCCACGAACTTTTTCCGAAGTTTGGCATCCCCGTCTTCGAGCAAGCCGGTCTTGAGGCCGATGATCTTATCGCGAGCCTTGCCGAACAGTTCCGCGGCGAACCCGACCTCTCCGTTTCCATCCTCACGGGTGACCTCGACACACTCCAGCTCGTTGGCGATAACATCACCGTTCGCGCCTTAAGGACGGGTGTGAGCGACACTGTGGTTTACGATACCGCCATGGTCAAGGAACGTTACGGACTCGCGCCGGAACAACTTCCCGATTATAAGGCGTTCGTCGGCGACGCTTCGGACAACGTGAAGGGTGTCTCGGGCATCGGCCCGAAGACCGCCGTCGCCCTCATTATGAAGTACGGGGGCATCGAGGAAATATACCGGCGCCTCGCCGACGACCCAAAACTCAAAGCAAAACTCGCCGACACGGAAGCGCACGCCGAACTTTCGAAGCGGCTCGTAACGCTCCGGCGTGACGCCGAACTCGGTGTTGCCGGACTGGGCGACCTCGCCGTGCGCGATGACCACGACGAACTCGTGCGATTCTTCACAGAGCTGGGTTTTGCGTCGCTCGTGAAGCGCCTCGATGCGCCGGCGGCGGTTTCGGCCTCGCCTCCGCGCAGCCTCCGGCGAAGCGAGGCGCGGCCGTCCGCAAGGCGCGGACGGGGGCAGGCGGCGATGTTTTGAGCCGAACATTCTACGGACCAAAATTGTTGTTCCGCTGCTGCGGTGTTACAATCGAGACACTACCCTCGCTTCATGAACGCTACACCCCCGCGCGTGCCAGGAATGGAACTCATCGTCCCACTCTCGAAACTGCGCATGTTCTGGCTGACACTCCCACTCCTCGTTGTTGGCGCTACTCTTGACGTCATCTATGTGCCGCTCCCGTTCGCCATCGCGGGCGTCGCCATCCTGATCGCCGCCGGCGTCGTCGTTTTCATCATGAACTACCGGGCCCTTGCCGCCGAACGCGGGGGGCGAGTCGAGGCGAACGAGCTCAAAGACATCATACTGAACCTCGACGATGCGCTCGTCGTCTACAATCAGAATTTTCGCATCAAGTTCTTCAATCCGGCCGCCGAGAAGCTTTTCCGCCTCACGGCTGCTTCCGTTGTTGGACAGGAACTCCAGCCGAAGGATGCGGGGCGGCCCGACCGACGTCTCCTCGCACAGGTTCTCTTCCCATCGCTCGCTCCCACACTCGTTCCGCGCACGAAGGCGGGTGACTACCCCCAGGTCGCCGACCTCTCGTTCGTCGACCCAACCCTCGAACTCCGCGTGACCACCACGCCCATCGTCGAGGAGGGCGGCAAACTCTACGGTTTTATGAAAATTGTTCGCGACCGGACACGCGAACTCATGCTCCTTCGGGCGAAAACAGAATTCATCTCGGTCGCCTCACACCAACTGCGGACGCCCATCAACGAGGTGAGGTGGGCGGTCGAACTCCTCACGCAGGACAAAGGACTCTCCGAGGAGAGCCACAGCATCGCGGAGCGGACACTCGCGTCCGCTACCTCGCTCGCCGCGCTCGTTGATAACCTTTTGGATACCGCCCGCATTGAGGAGGGACGCTTCGGCTACTCATTTGTGCCGACCAATCTCGTGGACCTCCTCGGGTCGTTCCTCGGTACAGTGATGCCGCAGGTCGAGCGCGCCGGCCTCAAGCTCTACTTCGACCGGCCCGATGCGCCGCTCCCGCAGGCGTACGTTGATTCCCAGAAGCTCTCGATGGTCATGGCGAACCTTATGGACAATGCCGTTCGCTACAACGTGAAGAACGGGACCATCATCGTGAAAATCGGTCCGGCAACGGCGGGACCCTTCCTTGAGATAAGTATGAAAGACACCGGCATCGGCGTACCCGCCGAGCAGGTTACAAAACTCTTCACCAAGTTCTTCCGCGGCGATAATGCCGCAAAGGCGCAGGCGGGGGGAACCGGCCTCGGCCTCTACATCGCGCGGAACGTCATCCAGGCCCACGGCGGCCAGATGTGGATGGAATCCGAGCTGAACCGCGGCAGCACCGTCCATTTCATCCTGCCCACCGACCCGACGCTCGTTCCAAGCAAGGAGGTGACGCTCGAAGAGTAAACCGTCCACAGGGTGCCCTTTGCCGAACCGCTGGTCGGCGGTGTAGTATAGGGTCGTTCCAATCCCGCAACGGCGGGACCACCACAACAAACGCGTTATGCCGTACCACATCAAAGCGAGGAAAGCGAAGAAAACCAACACGAAATTCATTTTCGTCTCCGGCGGCGTCATCTCCGGCGTCGGCAAGGGGGTGACCTCTTCCGCCATCGCGACGCTCCTTGAGTCGCGCGGCTACGTCGTCGCACCCGTGAAGTGCGATCCGTACCTGAACGTCGATGCCGGCACCATCCGGCCGCAGGAACATGGCGAGGTGTTCGTGACACAGGACGGCGTCGAGACCGACCAGGACATCGGCAACTACGAACGTTTTATGGGCACGGAGCTCTCGCGCACGAACTACGTCACGAACGGCCAGATCTATCAGAACATTATCCGCCGCGAGCGGAATTTCGAATACAAGGGCGAGGACGTTGAGATCGTGCCGCATGTGCCGGAGGAAATGATCCGCCGGTTCGAGGCCGCCGGGCGCGAACGAAATGCCGACTTCGTCATCATCGAGATCGGCGGGACGGTCGGCGAAGCGCAGAATATCCTCTTTATCGAGGCGAGCCGCATCATGAAGTATCGTGACCACCGCGAGGTCATTCACATCCACGTCGCCTACCTGCCGACGCCGCCGTCCCTGGGAGAGATGAAGTCGAAGCCGGTGCAGACGTCGGTGCGGCTGCTGAACTCGAGCGGCATCCAGCCGGACTTCATCATCGGCCGCGGCGAACAGCCCCTCGATGACCGGCGCAAGAAAACACTCGCATGGATCTGCAATGTCCCGGCGGACCACATCATCTCGGCGCCCGACCTCGAGGTCATCTACCAAATTCCCCTCGAGTTCGAGCGGCAGCGGCTCGCCGACAAGATACTCGAGTGTTTCGGCATGGGGTCGCGGCGGCGCGACCTCAATGCGTGGCGGCGGCTTATTTCCCGCATCAACGCCATCGGTCGTTCCAGAAAAGAAGTTCAGATTGCCGTTGTCGGCAAGTATTTCGAGACCGGGGCCTATAAACTCTCCGACGTCTACATCTCGGTCGTCGAATCCCTGAAGCATGCAGCGTGGGCGAACGGCGTGAAACCGCGCCTCCACTGGATTTCAAGCACGCAGATCGAGAAAAGCGGCGCGGCAAAGATATTGGGCGGTATGGACGGCATTGTCGTCCCCGGCGGGTTCGGCAGCCGCGGTACCGAGGGGATGATCACCGCGATCCAGTACGCCCGCGAGAAGAAGGTGCCGTACCTTGGTCTGTGCTACGGCATGCAAATGGCGACCATCGAGTTCGCCCGACACATCCTGAAGCTCAAAAGCGCTAATACAACAGAGGTGGACGACGACACGCCGCACCCGGTCATTCACATCATGCCCGATCAGGAGAAGAAGCTCCTGAACCGCGAGTACGGCGCGACCATGCGGCTCGGTGCATGGGATTGCGTCATTGTGCGCGGCACGAAAACCGAGCGCGCCTACCTCGATGCAGGGCTTATTAAGAAGAAGAGCCGGCCGAAGATAAGCGAGCGCCACCGCCACCGGTACGAGTACAACAACCAGTACCGCCAGCGTTTCGAGAAGGCGGGTTTCATTGTCGCCGGCACGACGCCCGACGGCCGCCTCGTGGAGATCATCGAACTGAAGAACCATCCGTTCTTCGTCGGGACGCAATTTCATCCCGAGTTTAAGTCGCGACCGCTGCAACCCCACCCTCTGTTTAGGGCTTTTATTAAGGCAGCGGTCAAAAAGTAGTTCTCTGGATGAAATTGGGAAGGGGTCGGGAAGCGAGAGTTTCCCGCCTGCCCCGACGTACGTCGGGGTGAATCGGAAAATATTAGAAATCGAGCCTGCCTGCCGGCAGGCAGGGGTTTCTAGGGAGGAGCGGAGCGACGACGTTTCGCCCCGAGTTTAAGAGCCGGCCATTAGCGTCTCACCCGCTTTTTAAGGCGTTTGTAAAAGCGGCGGTGAAGAAGCAAGGGATAGATTGCGTCATTCCCGCGCCGCGCCGTGCCCGTCCGAAGCCTCTGGCGAAGGAGGGAAAGCGGGAAGCCAGACTTTTATGGATCCTCGGGTCAAGCCCAAGGATGACAAGAGTAGCCTTTTGCAATAAACGTTTGCCGCGCGCTACAATGCTCCATGATGATAGAGATAAAAAACCTCACCAAAACCTATGGTGATACGGCGGTTGTCGATGACCTCTCGCTCACCGTCAAGACCGGCAGCACCTTCGGGTTCCTCGGCCAGAACGGCGCCGGGAAGACAACGACCATCAAGATGATGGTGGGTCTCGCCCGGCCGGATGCAGGTACCGTCACTATCGGTGGTAAGCCCACGAGCGACCCCGCGGCGCGCGAGCAGGTCGGCTTTATGCCGGAGGCGCCATATTTTTATGAGCGACTGACCGGACTTGAGTTTCTGCGGTTCTGCGGCCAACTCTTCACGCAGAGCTACGCGCGGCCAGACGACGACTACCGCCGTATCTTGACGACCGTCGGCATCGGAGACGCCGCCGACCGTCCGATTCGGGTCTACTCAAAGGGGATGAAGCAACGCCTCGGGTTCGCCCAGACGCTCGTGAACGATCCGGCGTACGTCTTCCTCGACGAGCCCCTGGACGGCCTCGACCCTATCGGCCGCCGCGAGATCAAGGCCATCATCCACGAACTCCACCGCCAAGGCAAAACCATTTTCTTTAACTCACACATTCTCTACGATACCGAGGAGCTCTGCGACGAGGTTGGCATCATTCACCGCGGGCGCCTCCTCTACGCCGGCCCGGTCAAAGAGTTCTGTCGCCGAAAGCCGCTCGAGGAGCGATTCGTCGAAGTCGTCACTGCGGCTACGAAAAACGAATGAATTACGAATATGCGAATAATCAACACAGTATCTACCGCTTCATTTCGCCGATTCGCATATTCGTACCCATTCGTATTTCGTAGAGCACACCCATAATTTACAGCGAGTACCATGAAAAATATTTTCGTCATCGCCAAGAACACCTTCCGCGAGACCATCCGCGACCGTATCCTCTACGGTATCCTCGGTTTTGCGGTTCTCTACATCCTCCTCGACCTCTTCCTCGCGAAGCTTTCCTTGGGTGACCACGCGATGGTACGGAGTTTCGGCCTCGCCGGCATCTACGTCTTCGGCCTCATCATCACCATCTTCCTCGGCGCTTCACTCATCTACAAAGAGATCGAGCGTCGCACGCTCTACTTCGTCCTCTCGAAACCGGCTACCCCGCGCGACGTCGTACTCGGAAAGTTTGTCGGTCTCACGGCAGCCATAGCCCTCACGACGGCGCTCATGGCCGTTGTCTACCTCGTGGTCGTCGGCTACGAGGTCGGCGGCTTCGACACGCTCGCCCTCCTCGCCATCTTTTTTCAGCTCGTTGAGATGGCACTCTTCGTCGCACTTCTCATCTTCCTCTCATCCATCTCCGCGCCCTTGACCGCGACGCTCTACGCGGCGATCGTCCTCTTCTTCGGGCATCTCCTCGGGGCTGCGCTCACAAACGCGCGCCAAGTCGGCGGCGCCACGTATCGCCTCCTCCAAGGACTCTACTACCTCCTTCCCAATCTCGAGAAATTCAACCTTCGGAACCTCGTCGTTCACCACATCGGTATCTCGCCCGGTTCCGCGTTCGTCGCCCTCGCCTACGCGGCGCTCTACACCGCGCTCCTCCTCTGGGGAGCGACGGCAATCCTGAAGCGTCGCGAACTCTGATCATGCGGATGACGCTTCGTTTGTCGACAACCGTGGCGCTCGTCCTTGTTCTCTTCGCGGGTGTGGCGACGCTGCAGTACGCCGCCGACCTCTGGCGGACGCAGGGGCCGCAGCCAAAGCCCTCAACGCCTTCGCTCGCTCTCGTTCGCTCGGTTGACCTCGGCCTCCACGCGACCGCAGCCGCATTTCTGTGGATAAACACCATCATAGAGCTTCCGTTTCTTCAAGACGGTTACCCGAAGTTCGCGGCGGACCTCGCGCTCATCAACAACCTCGATCCCAAGTTCAGCTTTCCGTACGCCTTTACCGTGCTCGTGCTCCCGAACACAAAATATCCCGACCGCATCAATGAGACCCTGCGGATAGGAGAGCTCGGTGTGGCGCAGGCCGAACCGGACTGGCGCATTCCGTTCTACCTCGCGACCACCTACCACCTTGAGCTCAAAGATAAAGTGAACGCGGCACGCTACTTCGACATCGCCGCACAGACGCCCGATGCGCCGTACTACATTCGGCGTTTTTCCATCAACTACGGCATCGCGCAATCCGACCGCGAACGGACGCGGCAAGTTTGGCAGTTCATCCACGATCACGCGAACGAAGAGACAACCAAGGAACGGGCAAAGGCCTACCTCGCGCGCCTCGACATGTTCGACTACCTCGATGCAGCCGTGAAGGTGTACAAGCAGAAGTACAGCGCCTATCCAAAGACGCTCGACGAGCTTGTCACGAAGCGCATCGTCCCCGAGTTGCCGACGGACCCGTTCGGCTTCGAGTTCGTCATTGATTCTAGTGGCCTCGTCGGCATCAACAAAACGAAGGAGTAGTAGCCGCCGTCCGCGCGGCGATGTACGAGTGCCGGAGGGCGATGGTATGCTGTTCCTGAAGCATGAATCTTGAATCATGAATCAGGAAACAAAAAACTGTCAGAACTGTAGGCAGCCGTTCGTCATCGAACCGGAGGATTTCCAGTTCTACGAGAAGATTGACGTCCCGCCGCCGACGTTCTGTTTCGACTGTCGCCTGCAGCGGCGGATGGCGTGGCGTAACGAGCGCAGCCTCTATAAGCGCCGTTGCGACGCGCCGGGGCACACCGAGGACATCATCAGCATGTACGCGCCCGGCACGCCGTACAAAGCGGTCGACACAAAGTACTGGTGGTCTGACGCGTGGGACCCGCTCGCCTCCGGCTTGGAGTACGACTTCTCGCGGCCGTTCTTCGCGCAGTTCGCCGAGCTCACGAAGCGGGTGCCGCTCCTTGCACTCTCGCTCATCAATTCCGTGAATTCGGACTACACGAACTACGTGGACGGGAATAAAAACTGTTATCTCATCTTTGGCGGCGGCTGGAGCGAGAACGTAAGCTACAGCAACAAGATCATGAGCATCAAAGACTCGCAGGACCTCCTCGGGTGCAATCACTGTGAGCTGTCCTACGAGTGCGTCAACTGTGTTAAGTCATACCGGCTCCGGTTCGGCGACAACTGCGAGACCTGCACCGACGCGCGGTTCCTGTATGATTGCCGCAACTGCCAGAACTGCGTCGGCTGCGCGAACCTCGTGAACAAGTCGTATTGCATAGGGAACGTGCAGTACGCGAAGGAAGAGTATGCCGCGAAGCTCGCGGAATTGCGGCTCGACACCGCCGTCGGCATTAGGGCGGCGCGGGAACGTTTCTACCGCGAGGTTTACCCGCGGGCGCTCCGCCGGTACGCGAACATCTTCAACTCGACGAACTGCACGGGCGAGAACATCAATAACTCAAAGAACTGCAGGTACTGCTTCGACAGCTATGAGAATGCGGAGGACAACAAGTACATGTACAGCTTACTCACGACCAAGGACTGCTACGACGGCATTGGCATCTTCAAGAATCCGCTCGGCTACGAGACGGTGGACACGAACGTCGGCCAGAACAACCATATGTCCATCACCATCTACGCCTCGAACGACGTTTCCTACAGCTGGAACTGCCACTCGTCCTCGAACCTCTTCGGTTGCATCGGATTACGGAGCCGCAACTACTGTATCCTGAACAAGCAGTATTCCAAGGAAGAGTATCTCGCGCTCGTGCCGAAGATCATCAGGCACATGAATGGGCAACCGTACACGGACGGGAAGGGGCGCGTGCATCGCTACGGCGAGTTCTTCCCGGTCGAGACCTGCCCCCTTGCCTACAACGAGACCATCGCACAGGAGTACTTCCCGCTCTCGCGGGACGAGATCGAGGCACGGGGTTTTGCGTGGCGGGATACCGTCGACCGCAACTACGTTCCAACAATGCGCGTCGACGACCTGCCGCCCGGTGCCGATATTCCCAACTCGATCGTGAATGACATTATCGAGTGCCCGCACAAGGGGACGTGCCACGAGCAGTGCACGACGGCATTCCGCGTCACCGCGGCCGACCTCCGGTTCCATCGGGCGATGAACCTGCCCTTGCCGCGGCTCTGCCCGAACTGCCGTCACTACGAGCGGTTGCGGCAACGGAATCCCCTGAAGCTCTGGCACCGCGCCTGCCAGTGCGTTGGGGCCGGTTCGTCGAACGGCGTTTACTGCAACACAGTCTCACACCAGCACGGAGCAGAGAAGTGTCCGAACGAGTTTGAAACGTCGTACGCTCCCGACCGGCCGGAAACCGTCTATTGTGAGAAATGCTACCAGGCAGAAGTCGTATGACGAGTGAGACAAAAACCTGCCAGAGCTGTAAACAGCCGTTCGCCATAGAATCGGCGGATTTTAATTTTTATAAAAAAATAGACGTCCCGCCGCCGACGTGGTGTTGGCGGTGTCGCGCGATGCGCCGAATGTCGTTCCGCAACATGCGGTACCTCTATGCGCGTACCTGTGCTGCGACAGGGAAGAAGATTTTTACACTACTCCCACCTGACGCTCCAATGCCGGCGTACGACCGCGACTACTGGATGAGTGACGCCTGGGACGCGACGAGCTACGGCCGCGACTACGATTTCGGTCGACCATTTTTCGAACAGATGAAGGAATTGTTCAATTTGGTCCCGTGGGCGTACGTGTTTCAGCAGAATTTGGTAAACAGCGACTACGCGATGGGTTTGGATATGAAAAATTGCTACCTGTGCTTTGATGCTGGCTACAGCGAGGACAGTGCCTATGGGGTTACCCTCCAACGGAGCCGTCAGTGCTATGACAGCATCAATTTCAAATCCTGCGAGCTGTGCTACTACGGCATCAACTGCACCGACTGCTACAAAACGCATTTTTCCCGCAACTGCACGTCGTGCAGCGAGGTTTGGTTCGGTCAGGATTGCGTCGGGTGTAATAACTGTTTCGGCTGCACGGGATTGCGCAACAAAAGCTACTACGTTTTCAACCAGCCCCTTGGTAAGGAGGAATACCGGAAGAGGCTTGAAGAAATGGAGGTTTCCTCATGGGCGGGATTGCAACGAGCGTACCGTGAGGCGCTCTCTATATGGCAGAAGTATCCAGTGCGGTACCAACATGGCGTTCAGGCGCCGAACTGCACCGGCGATTACATCTATAACGCCTCGGAGCTTCGGAACTGTTTTTTCGCCGGAAGGTCCCGGAACTGTGCCCACTCATAAAGCATTGTCTACGGTCCGATACAGGACAGCATGGATGTCACCTCCTCGGGCGACGACGTCGAACTCGACTACGAAATCAGCTGCTGCGGCATAAGCATCCGGAGGACCTTCTTCTCGTTTGATTGCGCGCCTATCGTCGGTTCCCAGTATTCGATTGCTTGTAGGCAGGTGAGTGATGTATTCGGGTGCGCGGGGCTCAAAAGCAAACAATACTGCATTTTGAATAAGCAGTATACGAAAGAACGATACCGAGAACTTGTTCCACGAATCGTGAAGCATATGGACGAGATGCCGTACGTAGATGCGCAGGGCCGCGTGTATAAGTACGGCGAATTTTTTCCGCCCAACATGAGTCCGTTCGGCTACAACGAAACCCAGGCCTACGAATATTTTCCGCTGTCGGAAAAAGAAGCGACGAAAGCGGGCTTTCGCTGGCATCGTCCGCCAAAAAGGGACTATGCGACGACCAAGAACGCCAAAGACCTACCAGAGACCATCGGCGAGGTGGGCGACGACATCGTGAAGGACGTGATCCGTTGTCTGCACGATGAGGCCGAAAGTCATCCCGGACCGTGCGCCGAAAACTGTGCAACCGCGTTCCACATCATTCCGCAAGAGCTGCAGTTCTATCGGCGAATGAACCTACCCCTTCCGCGTCTCTGTTTCAACTGTCGCCATTTTGAACGTGTGGCGTGGCGGAACGCCCCGCAGCTCTACAAGCGGAAGTGTGTGTGTCTATCGCCTAAAATCACGGCGAAGAACGATTCATACCGGAATGTCGCACCCCACTTTCACGGAAATAGTCCCTGCCCGAACGAGTTTGAGACCTCTTATGCTCCCGACCGGCCGGAAATCGTGTATTGTGAAAAGTGTTACAATAGTGAAGTCGCATGATTATTTTCCTCTATGGCCCCGATGACTATCGGCGCGAGGAGAAGCGCCGCGAGCTCGTCGCCGCATTCGTAAAAAAGCACGGTAGGCTCGGCATCGGACACTTCGACCTCGCGGAAGAAGGCGGCTTCGAGCGATTCTGGGAATTCGCGCGGAATCAATCACTCTTCGGTTCCGAGAAGTTCGCCATGGTCGAGCATCTCTTCTCCGCCGACGGAGTTTCGGATAAGGTGCTTGCCACGGAGCTCGCGACGCTCATTGAACAGAAAGGGATAACCGTACTCATTACCGAAAGTAGTAAGCCGGCAAAGGCGTTCGACTTTTTGGTGCGGAAACCTGTTGCTGCGCAGCAGTTCGGGTACCTCACGGGCGCGTCGTGGTTGCGGTTCGTCGAGCAGGAAGCGGAGCGCCGCGGTGTGCGACTCTCGCGCGAGGCAATGACATTCTTGGCGCAGGTCTACGAAGGCGACACGTGGCGGCTTGTGACCGAGCTTGAAAAGATGGGCGCGCTCGGCTCGCGGACCGTCGAGCGCCGCGACCTCGCGCATCTCGACGCGGAACTCGCGCCCGAGTTCTGGGATCTCATGAACGGCCTGCGAAGCCCGCGGCTTTCTGATCGGCTCGCCGCGCTCGAGCGGTGCTTCGGCACCAAGGAGCCGGCGGGGAAACTCTTCAATATTCTCGCCTATCAGTGGCCCGAAAAATTATCCGCGATGGCGGGGTACGACCTTGCCGTGAAATCGGGAAAACTCGATTATGAAGAGGTTTTACTGGACTTGGTGCTATAAAGGTAGCCAAACACCATGGACCCTACCCGCATAGCGAGAAAAATATTGAAAGGGAATGTGTATCTGACCCTCGGCACCACCGACGGCCAAAAACCATGGACCGCACCGCTCTACTATGCGCGTGGTCCGAAAAACGAACTCGATTTCATTTAGAAGGCAAGATGCCTCCACTCACAGCATATTCGTCGGAATCCAACCGTCGCGTTTTCTATTTTCGATTCACATCAGCGTGAAGGAACAGGGAACGGCATTCAGGCCGTCGGAAAGGTTCGATTGCTGAAGAGAGCGGAGGATATCCGTGTGGCTTTTCGTCACTATCGGACCACCTTTATTTCCTTAAGCGTTCCCGTGTTGCAGCGAGGTCCATACAAAATGCTTAAGATCACTCCACGCCGCTTTTATATCCAGGACCCGACGAGCTCGACCGACCGGAGGATCGCCGTCAAACCATAGCCCTACCTTCTGGGTGGAAAACAAAACCGCCGCAGTATTTGTGCTGCGGCGGTTCGATTTTAAGCGTGCCTACGTTACGAGTAACGATGCCAGCCGCGACTTGAGCCGCGAGGCCTTATTCTTCTTTATCGCATTCGTCTTCGCCGCCTTGTCGAGTGCTTTGTAGACCGCGGGGAGCTTCGCCTTCGCCTCGTCAAGCTTTTTTGAGGCAACGAGCTTGCGATACTCCTTGACCACCTTCTTATACGCGTCCTTCCGGGCGAGGTTCTGTGCGCGCCGGCGGACACTCTGGCGGAGAGCTTTCTTGGCTGATTGGGTGATGGGCATAGGAAAAGGGTTAAGCTTGCCTAGGAGTGTACAGGATTTTCGATGCACAAGTAAAGGGGCGCGCAAAACCTTTCCAGTGGAACGACCGTTCCACTGGAAAGGTTTGTGTGGTATGTTGGTATGGTGAAAGGAGAAGTTGCCTTCCGGATTTTGGAAGCGCTTGCGGATACCGCGAAGGGATTCGCGGATGTATTCGAGGCGTTTCTCGTCTCTGGATACGGCGCGTCGGCCTCGAAGGTAGAGTACGAGCTTTCAAAGCGGGCGCGTGCCCGAGTACGGGATGATCGCGAACGCCGCGCGAAGCGAAACTACTATGTCGTGCTCGCAAAGTTGAAACGCGACGGTCTCATCGAGGTAAAAGGTAGGGGTTCTGGGAAATCGCTTTCTATTACCAACCGTGGGCGGGCGAAATTTAAGTTTTTGCAACAGCGAAAGAGAGATGAGCTACCGCGATTCTCGACTTCTCCACAGAACAGCGAGAATTTACTTATTGTTGCATTCGACATTCCAGAACGGATACGGAGGAAACGTCAGTGGTTACGGAAAGTGCTCGTTCAGGTAGGGCTGAAAATGGTGCAGAAAAGCGTGTGGATGGGGAAGGTAAAACTACCCAGAGAGTTTCTCGACGCACTAGATAACCTGAAGCTGATCGAGTATGTAGAAATTTTTGAGATCAGCAAAACCGGGACGCTGAAGCACGTTTCCTGATCACCGCCATTTTTTCCGCCGTTAGCCGAAACCTTTCCAATTGAACGATCGTTCAATTGGAAAGGTTTTATGAGATTACTGGGATTACGGGATGTGGTTTGGTCCCTGCTGAATCCATCCGAATCTATTCTATGCGCGCGCACGCCTGCGGTGACCTGTAGTATACTGGAAGGGTGATTTATTCCATCTTTGGCAAGCTCGCGGCCGTCCTGGACCACGGCGTGGCAGTGGACGTCTCGGGCGTCGCCTTCAAGATACACACACACGCACGGGTGCGCCGCGCCTTGCCGGCGCCGGGCAGCGACGTCTTTTTCTTCTGTCACCTCATCGTCCGCGAGGACGCACTCGACCTCTATGGATTCCTGGCCGAGGATGAAATCCGGTTCTTTGAGCAGCTCATCTCGGTCGCCGGCGTCGGTCCGAAATCCGCGCTCGCCGTCCTCGAGATCGCGGAACTGAAGCAACTCGCTGCGGCCATCACCGAGGGCCGTCCCGATCTCTTGACGAAGGCCTCGGGCATCGGGCGGAAGACCGCCGAGCGCATCGTCCTCGAACTCCGCGGTAAGGTAACCGGCGAGCGGACCGCGGCGACCGTGCACGCGATGGAGTCCGACGCCGACCTCGTGGAGACCTTGGTCGGCATTGGCTACCGGCGCGAGGAGGCGAAGGCTGCGCTCGCGAGGGTCGATGCGAAAATCATCGGTCTCGAACCGCGCCTCAAAGCTGCGCTCAAGGTGCTTGGAGGGAAGAACCGTGAGTAGAAAATGAGTTTCCAAACCATCAAACGGCTGCCGGGCATCCGGTCGCTCTACCGGCTCGAGTGGCTCGTGTCGGCCTACCATCTTGCGCTCGCGTTCCTCGGCGCCTTGCGGTACGGCTTTCCGTCGCGGAAGCTCATCGTCATCGGTGTGACGGGCACGAAGGGGAAAACCACGACGTGCAATCTTATCGCGCAGCTCCTAAACGCCGCGGGCCGGAAGACCGGCCTCGTGACGACGGTCAATTTTTCGACCGGCGACCGCGAGTGGACGAACGATACGAAACAAACGATGCCGGGCCGGTTTGCGCTCCAGCGGCTCTTGTGGGAGATGGTGCGGTCGGGATGCACGCACGCCGTCGTTGAAACGTCGTCCGAAGGCATCCTTCAGCACCGGCACCGATTCATCAACTATCGTGTCGCCGTCTTCACCAACCTCTCGCCCGAACACATCGAGCGACACGGCAGTTTTGAAGCGTACCGCGCGGCGAAGGTGAAACTCTTCGAATACGTGGCGAAACAGAAGGATGGCGTCGGCGTCTACCCCCACACCATAACGAAGCTAGCCAACTTTTTTTGTCCAGGACGCAAAGCTTCGTGTGGTGTGGGGGTCTACAACCTCGATGACGAGAACGACGAATACTTTTTGCAACCGGCAATGCCGATCCGTTACGGCTATTCCCTCCACAGCGCTGTTCAAGGCGGCCTTTCTAAAGGGATGTGTGTCGGTGTTTCCAACGTCACCCTTGGGGCAACCGGGACAACGTTCATCGCCAACGGCACGGCGTTCGAGATGCCGCTCATAGGAGAGTTCAACGTCTACAATGCCGCGGCAGCGGTGTGCGTCGCCCTCTCGCAGGGTGTTTCACTCGAACGGATCAAATCGGCACTTCGGACGGTGCGGCCGACACCCGGCCGTCTCGAGGTGGTCGACGCAGGTCAGCGGTTCACGGTCATCGTTGACTACGCCCACGAGCCGGCAAGTTTGTCTGCCGTCTATGTGGCCGCACGACTCTTCGAACCGCGACGGACCATTTGTCTCCTCGGTTCACAGGGCGGTGGCAGGGATGTGTGGAAACGCGCCGAAATGGGAAAAATAGCCGCGCGACACTGTGATGAGATTATCTTGACCAACGAAGACCCCTACGACGAGAACCCAGCTCGTATTACGAGCGATATCGAAGCGGGCATTTGGATGGAGCCACACCCACGCCCGCCGCGCGTTCATACGATCATCGACCGCCGGGAAGCCATCGGGAAGGCGCTCTCGCTCGCGCGGCCGCACGACGCGGTGGTTTTGACCGGCAAGGGCGGGGAGGTGTGGATGTGCGTCGCGGAGGGCAAAAAAATACCGTGGGACGAACGAGCAGTCGTTGAAGAAAAATTATTAGGTAAGTAGGGCGAGAAACTTCAAAGGGCCGGTACGTCAGTTGGTACACGGCCCTTCTTTACCTCTTGTAGGGGTTATCATCGTCCCAGAGCTGGGCGGCGGGTGTCGTCGGATCCCGCAGCGCCGGCGCTTGCGGTCGGATATCGGTCCGGCCGCTCCTCTTCTCTCCTCGCGCCTCTTTCATGGTCTGATTAGCCTCGTAGCGGGCGTGGTTGAGGATCTCAGGCGGGATGTATGTGCCGAATTTTTTCCCGACGTACACAACCTTCGTTCCATCGTAGCGGAACGAGATGGTGTTCTTTTTGCCGTCCCACTCGACCGCAACAAGGGCCGTGGTCCTGTCCGCTCTCACTATTCCATAGTTTGCCACGCTCTTTCCTCCTTCCTTTTTCGCGTGCGCCAAGACGTACCCATATCTTTCTTATGCCATTTCCTTGATTTCGTCAAAGGAGAACCATCGGGTATACCCCGTAGGAAATTAGATATTTTTGTAGCTCCGGTCTTTTTCCGGCAGCATATTGTGCCGCCGATTTCCTACGAGGTATACTATACGTATATGAAACTCACTTTCTGCGGCGGCGCGGGCACCGTGACGGGTTCGAACTATCTCCTCGAGTCGGGTGACCACGTCATTCTGATCGACTGCGGCCTCGAGCAGGGGAGCCACTACGCCGAGCGGCGCAACTTCGAGCCGTTTACCTACGACCCGAAGGATGTCGAGGCGGTCATCGTGACCCATCCACACCTCGACCACACCGGCCGTATTCCAAAGCTCGTGAAAGACGGCTTTCGCGGTGCCATCTATTCGACGCCGCCAGCACGCGACTCGGCCGAACTCGTCCTCCTCGATTCCGAACATATCCTAAAAAAGGAAGCCGACCGTGAGGGACGGCCGCCGCTCTACCTCGAGTCGGACGTGGCGATGACGATGCTTCACTGGAAGGGTGTGAAGTACCATGAGCCGGTCGAGGTCGGCCCGTTCCGCTTTGAGCTCTACGACGCCGGCCACGTCTTGGGCTCGGCGAGCGTCAAGGTGCAGGCCGAAGGGAAAACCGTGGTGTTCTCGGGCGACCTTGGGAATACGCCGGCACCCATCATCACGCCGACCGAATACATCGACGCTGCCGACTACTGCCTCGTCGAGTCGACCTACGGGGACCGCATCCACGACGATTCCAGCGGTCGGAGGGATGATCTCGAGAACGTGATCGAGGATGCGATCACCGCGGGCGGCGTGTTGCTCATCCCCGCGTTCGCGCTCGAGCGTACCCAAGACCTTCTCTACAACCTCCACCAGCTCTTCGAAGAGCGGCGCATCCCGCGGGTGCCCGTCTTCATCGACAGTCCCCTCGCCATTAAGCTCACCGAAGTCTACAGGAAGTACGAGAGCTACTTCAACCGCGAGACACAGAACATCGTGCGGTCGGGCGAGGACATCCTGAACTTCCCCGGCCTGAAGCTCACCCTTACCACCGAGCAGTCGAAAGAGATCAACGGTGTGGCGCCGCCCAAGATCATCATCGCCGGCTCCGGCATGTCCCAGGGCGGCCGCATTCTCCACCACGAACTCCGCTACCTCCCCGATCCGAAGAGCACCATCCTCTTCATTGGCTATCAGGCGGCGGGGTCCATGGGGCGGCAGATCATGGACGGGGCGAAAACCGTTCACATCTTTGGCGAGGAAGTGCACATCCGGTGCAAGCGGCGGACCATCACCTCGTTCTCCGCCCATGCGGACCAACCGAAGCTCCTCGCGTGGGTCTCGCACCTGCGGCAGACCGTCAGGAAGGTTTTCGTCGTCCAGGGCGAACCCGCCGCAAGCGAGGCGCTCGCGCAGCGGATCCGGGACGACCTCGCCCTCGAGGCGCTCGTCCCCAGCGCGGGGGAGACCGTCGTGCTATAGTTATGCGGATGCCATCAGCCAGACCACCAAAGAAGGACGCGCCCGGTGGGAACCACAGTCACGGGGCCGATTTCCTCTACCTGCGGTACAAGATCTGCATTTCGGGTGCGGCGGAGACGGGCAACTGCACGCCGGATGCGCTTGAGAAGACCGAGGAACTCGGCCGCCGCATTGCCGAACACGGCATGGTGCTCGTGACGGGCGCCACGACCGGCGCGCCGTACTGGGCCGCCAAGGGCGCGAAGCAAGCCGGCGGTATCGTCATCGGCATCTCGCCAGCTGCCTCGAAAATACACCACGTGAAGACATACCATCTGCCGGTCGATTACCACGACCTCATCATCTACACCGGCTTCGGCTACTCTGGCAGGAACCTGCTTTTAACGCGCGCGGCGGACGCGGTCATTACGGTCTGCGGTCGCATCGGGACCCTGAACGAGTTCACCGACGCCTTTGAGGACGAGAAGCCGCAGGGAGTTCTCACCGGTACCGGCGGTACAACCGACATGCTCCAAGAATTCCTCGATAAGGCGCACCGTGGTTACGGTCGCGTGGTTTTTGAGAACAACCCCGCGACGCTCATCGAAAAAGTGATCAAGCTCATCCAGGAAGAAGAAAAGGGACTCTAAAGGTCGAGCACACTACGGAGCAGTACGTATATGCCAAAAGCAACCGCCGAACCGAAACCCATCGGGGTCGTCACGCACTACTACGGCAACCTTGAGGTCGCCATCGTGAAGTTCTCAAAGCCGGTCGCGGTCGGCACCACCGTCCGATTCAAAGGAGCGACGACGGATTTCACCGAAACGATCGCCTCGATGCAGTACGATCACAAATCCATCGAGAGCGCGAAGAAGGGACAGGAGATCGGCATCAAGGTCGGCGACAAGGTCCGGGAGGGGGACGAGGTCTTCGAGGCGTAGCTCATGCGACGATTCGGCGTGACGGTACGGTCCGCGGGTATACTCGCGGCCGCGACACTCGGTGCCGGTATTTTTTCATTACCGTACGTTACGGCGCAGGCCGGCTGGATGCCGGCCATTTGTTTACTCACCGTCCTTTCAGTCGTCATTATTTTCGTCCACCGCCTCTACTGGCGCGCGCTCGATGCCGAGCGCGATCGTGAGCCGCTCCTCGACCGCATGCGCACCCGGTTCGGCGCGGGCGCGTACGCGTTCGGGCTCGCGGTCATCGGCGGCGGATTACTCCTGACGCTCGTCGCCTACCTCATTCTGGGCGGATACTTCCTCCGACTCGTCGTTCCATCGCTCGATCCGACGATCGCGCTCCTTCTCGTCTGGGTGCTCTCGACCGCGACGCTCGGCGAGCGGCTACGCGTATTCGCGACCGCCGAAACCCTGGCGGCCGCGCTCAAAGCCGCGCTCATACTGCTCGTGCTCGTGTCCATCGGACACGCCGATTTCTCCGGCGTGCCGGTCGCGCGGTCCGCAGGGGCGCTCGCGGCGACGGGCGCTATCCTCTTCGCGCTTGCGGGCTGGACGGGGATCGAACCGATGTTCGGCTACGAGCGGCGTTCCGGCAGATCTGCGGGCAGTCCGAGCGGCGCCGTGGTGTGGGGGACGGTCGCGGTTGGAGTGCTCTACGCGCTCTTCGCCATCGCCGTGCTCGGTTCCGGCGCCGTTCCCTCGCCCGACACGCTCACTGGGCTCATTCACGTCTGGCCGTGGTGGAAGGTGACGGCGCTCGCGGTTCTCGGCCTCCTCACCATCTGGACCGCGTACGCCTCGGTCGGGCGCGAACTCTTGGCCTCGCTTGCCGCGAACGCACGCATCGGAAAAACAACCGCTGCGCTCATCGTCGGCGGCGTGCCGCTCCTCCTCGTCGCTTCCGGAAGCATGCGGAGCTTCGTCGGCACCATCGAACTCGTTGGCGGCGTGTTCCTCGCGCTCCAGTACGTGTGCCTCGTCGCCGTGAGCATCGCCACGGTCCGGCTGCGGTCACTCGCAGCGTGTGCCGCGTATAGTGTCCTCGCCGTTTTCCTCTGCATCGCCCTGTACGAGATCTACGTTTTCGTACTACACTAGATTCGTTGCGGGGGCCCTCGTCGTTCAATGGATAGGATATCTCCCTCCGAAGGAGTAGATGCAGGTTCGATTCCTGCCGAGGGCACATGAAAGAAAAAAAATACCCAAACACTGCCGCCGAAGCAACCGGCGAGCTCGAACACGTTGGTCTTAAGGCTGAGACCAAAAACGATCTCGCCGAAAAGATAGACTCGTGGGCGGACGGGTGGCTTCGGCGTGTGTACGAGCATGGCCTTTCCGGTGATTCAATGAGGAACGTCGATGAGGTGTGTGAAAATATTGCGCATCTTGTTGGGGAAGAAGCGGCGTACCGAACGGGACTGTTTACTCGCGCATATCAGGATGGTATGGCTCGGTTCATCGAAAAACTGATTGATTTTGTGCGCACCCGTGCGGCACAGCCCAGCGAACTTGTGTATGTCCAAGATTTTGCTTCTGATATTTGCAAAGGAATTTTCAGCACTTCACCGAATATTATCAATTTTGTGCCCCTCGAGAAGATGCTTATTCTTACCGCACGAGCCAACCGTGTTCCCGAGATATCGGACTGGTTTGGCGGCTGGATGGATGGCGAGCTCGTTTATGAACTTGGTTTCTCCAGTGTCGAGAGCGACTATTTTTTAAATACCATTGAGAAAAGTCCAATTGCAGACCGCCTGGATTTCGTACATCAATTAGTGAGACTGCGCATATATGCGCGGCAGCAAGGCGAAGAAGTATATACCTACCACGTTGCTGATCACATCGATAATCTCCTCGAAAAACTCCGGGACTCAGATCAATCTCCGCTCGTTCGTTATGCCTGCGAGGCCGCACTTCCAAAAATTTCCTCAACCAAAACAGAGGACGAGGATGATTTTGACATGCTAGAAGAACAGACATTGCCCGATTATTCCCCAGAGTCTATCCCCGACAGAGAAAATCTCAGCAAGCGGGTTATCCTTAATTATGATGGCCGAATCCGCTCGCCTCGTGTCCACCGCATTGCCCAAGATTGCGTAGGTATTTTTGATAACACTGATTTATTGAGGAATGTTGGCATGGTCGACTTCGAGCGTCTACCGTCGGGAAGAGTCCTGGCGCCCGAATCATGTTCACCGATTCTTCGAGCCGTTGAGGGCGCACCGGAGTTGTCATCTCGGGATATTGCCTATCTCATTGACGTGATAACTATGGACATTTTGGTTCCGCAACACCCCGAGCCAGAAGATGAAGCTCAGTATTTAGGAAATTTATGGGACGGCATCGTGCCAATTTTTTCCGCGGAACGATGGACAGAGTACTTTAGGGACACCACAACGGCCCAGTGGATACGGGATGATCGCGAACAAACTCAACGCCGAGAGTATTTCGATGCCGTACACAAGGAAACAGAGCTCTTCATCCAGCGTTTTTTCACCGTTGCCGATTCGATAATTAATGCGATGCCCAAAGGAAGCCCGCGGCAAAACGACTTGAAAGACGCACTTCAGGAGGCTCAGCGGTTCGAGAAAAATGATTTCGAGCGAGCTTTCGCGGCCGTAGGGCGCTACGTATTTTTCCTTGAAGATCCACGTCGGTATTCCTCTCTCTTTAAGCCAGCAGATAAAGCCGAGGGCGAAAGCGATATATCGTTTTATTCACAAAATTTTGGAGCTTTTGCCTCGGAGGCATTGTCGCTTGTGGAGGATATGCGCCAGTTGGTTTCTAATTACGCGGCATCCCTGGCAGAATTTACAGCAGCAAACACCGAACTCTCACCTGATGAAGTTTCGGCACGCGAGCGTCGAAACGATTTCTTAAACATAGCGAAAACAAGGCAGGCCGATTTTCGTGAAAAACTCATCACCTATTTACATGAAACCGATGTCGCGCTTAGAAAAAGCGCATTGCAGGTTAGGTGCGAGTCGGTGGATGATCTACCAAACAATCGTACGTTGAACCCATTCCGTTATGAAAATGAATCAGAAGATCTCCCGCTACTGTTGCAATACTTACATAGCGGACCAATCCGCCTTCGTATCGAGAACGACCTCGGTATTCAATTTTCAGAAATTCCCCTTCGCTCACAGATTCATTTTCTGCGTTATTTGGCCGGTCAGAGTGATAAAGGGTTCGACCGGCTCCGGGCGGTGGTTCGCGAAAAGTCGGAAATAAGCGGAAAGATACTCAATGCGTTCTTGGCGACTGCGGAAGACATGCGATATGGGGAGACCGTTCTCCATCTTGCGGAGAAGCTCGATCAAAAGGGCGCCGATGCCGTCTTTTCGAAGTACGATGAGATCACCCGCGCTTCCGAGAAAGCCCGCGGATACCTGTACGAGAATTTTCAACACCAGCGGCACTTCAGCGAGGGATTAGTGAACCGTATCGTCCAGAACTTGCTGCACCGTGGCAACACCCTACTCGAAAGCCTCGCTCGTCGAGCTGATGTGGATGTTCGGGGAGTTCTGGGCGAGCTCGAAAATATGAAAGCAGAAGTGCTTCTCTTCACAAGCACCTTCAAAGGTTTGAAGCAGGAACTAAAGTCCCTGGACCTGCGTGAGATGAGTTCGGTTGAGTTTGCTATCTCGAATAGCCGTGACCTTCGGCAGCAGGAATCAACGGTCACGGAAATGCGACGCATTTACCAGGATAACTATCGCAACCGAGAGAAATACCCCCAAAAATTCGCGGATGCACTCTTCGACTCGTTCGATACATCGCTCGATAACCCGAGCACAGATTTCTATATAATGAAGCATCGGGGGTCGGTTGCCTCATTCTGCCGATTTGATGCGGAGTATCGGGAAGGCAAACTCGACCATCTCTACTTTGGGGCGGTTAATACGAACCCTACCTACCAGCAGGGTAGAATCGGTGAAGCCCTGGTCGAGCAGGCGCTCCGCGAAAAGGAGCAATTAGGCGTTCCGATCATCGCCGACTGTGATCCATCCTCCACCGTTTCAAAGACCTACATATCGCTGGGGTTTGTTGCGACCAAATTCTATAGCTACGAAGGCATGCCGAGTCTTCGGATCGAAATGGCGCCAGATATTGTGGGTACATTTTCCTCGAAAAAACTGACGAACGAGAAAGTCATTCGTGCCGCTGCCACAAAAGAGGGACTCGAGGGAGGAGCTGTTGTGGAGAACTATCCAGCAGGAACGCAGCCGGACTTCTCGCTGCTCGAACAGGGGTACACACTCACCCGCTACTTCGAGGACAAGAAAAGTATGCGCACCTACTGCGTGTTCGAACGTGCGGCCGCAGCCGCGCAGCCAGAAATTACTGCTGCGGAGGAGGCAGTGTAGCCGGCGATGCGGTTCCCCACAGGTACTCGAAGAGGTACTTGTGCATTTCGTAGATGTGCTGGTCGGCGATGATGACGCCGATCATTTTTTGCGGCTGGAGCGTGATGTAGGAGATCTTGCCGTCGTAGATCTGCATGATGGTCTGAAATGGAGGTGCATCGTAGTGGATGAAGCGCGTTTCGGTCACCGCCGCGTGGTAATCCGCGAGGTACTTTCGCGCGAAGGGCGTATCGAGGAAGATACCTCGTTTTTTGATTCCCAGCTTTTCGCGCTTTGCCGCGTACGCTGTATTGATGGTATCAATGTATTTCACGATCGCTTCAATATCGGCGTATGAATAGATCTCGGTTTTCGAGGTGAGCGAGTCGTCGAGCACTTTTTTCACCCCCCCGAGACCTTCGAAGAATTGTATACCCGGTTTGCCCGAGGCGAGGTTGAAGTCGGAAACCAGCGTACCGAGCACGCCTTCGAGCGCAACGTGAGCGTCCTCCGCCTCCCGCGCCTTTTGGTCGGCGAGATCTTTGAGCTTCAGCGGGTGTGCCGCCTCGAACCGGGCGACCGCGCCCGATTTTTCGTGTTTAGCCACGAGCCCGAGCGTTTCGAGCTCTCCGAGGATCTTATACGTGAGGCCCCGCTTGAGGCCGGCGTAAGTGCTCGCCTTGCCCGCCGGAAGCACGCCGTGTTTGAGGAGAATTTCGTAGACTTTTGCCTGGTCGCCGGTCAAGCCGGCGCGGGCGAGGGTTTGTTCGTACATGGCGGGTGGATTTCAGGCGGTGAATATTGAGCAAGGCGTCACGGCAGGTGCCGTGTATTCCCTGGCGCTACAGTCGCTGTCGTATAAGAAAACATAGCATATCATCTTTTCTATCACAAACGGAATGTCACGCATTACGGATAGTATACTCCTATATTTTATAATTGTCAATACTCTGTGACACTTACGTATCATAAATAGGGCGTTTAAACACCTATTTTATATATCTTAATAGGATTTGTAGCGGTGTTTGACTGATGGTATTGACAAATATTTTTATATATGCTAGAATGTACGCAGAAAATGACAGCGTAGGGAGAGAGCAAGGAGGAACCTTTACAACCTATACGGGTAAGCAGCGAGAGGGATGGAGAGGAGCGCGCGGGTTTATTGCCGGCCAGAGGCCTATACACCTCCCGGGATGTTAATCGCTCGGACAAATGACCGGTAGCCCGCTCCCATAGATACTCTTCCCCATCCCTCTCTCTGCATGCTTTGTCCTCTTTGGCCCGCAGTGGAGCTGGGCCAAGGAGGGCAGGGCAAGAGAGATCCAAGGGGCGAAGGGATAAAGAAGCCCACATAGTTCTTTGAATCATCATTAGTTCATCGAGAAAGCGCTGGAGCAATCCCGCTTTTTGTTCTCTGACCCCGAGCAACCAATCAATGTTCCCACTGCGATAGGTCGGGGCGGTACCCGGACCGGTAAGCCGGGCAAGAAGAGAGAATGGAGGCATGGGAAAGGATTGCAATGGTGCACTCACCAACCGTTCCGTGTGTGGGTGATGCGATTAGTCGCAAAGCTCACTAGCAAGGAAATCGGCTGGAGGCGAGGTCTAAACCCGCCTCACCTCCAGAAATTTCCTTACTAGCTAGTATCGCGCCCAAAAAAAGGAGAGGGGCGAAAGAGGAGAGAGTAAGGATGTTATTTGAAAATTGAATAGGCAACGCATACAAGTGCGGCGATTATACGTTCGCGGTACATTCTGCTCCGATATTATTATCGGAGATGCCGTTTATCGGTGGTGAAACCGGGAGCGTCCGCTTGCCCGCCGACTTGCCTGACCAGGAATGGTGCGGGAGTTCGGCGGCGTAGGCTGGGAGCCGCACGCGGTGCGTTGAACCCCTCCGGATTTCGCAGAGAATTATCTCGCTTCAGGCCTGTAGCAGAAGTTTGAGGCGAGGTAGTTCTCTCGGGCGCCGCGGCCTGCTACGCCGCGGTGCCTCATATCCGCTCCGGCTTCGGCTGGAGCAAAGGAGGCATCATGGAGATTAAGCTTAAATCGGGGGAGGCTGTGGTGGATCGTCACCGCAGCCACCTCCACGAGGGCGTGGCGCGTCTCCTGCCCGACGCGCTTGCCCGAATCGATAGCTTGGGCAGGAAGTTTCTCGTCGAGGAGGTCGACTTCGGTCGACTCGTCGGCGGGACGGTTTGCGTCCCCACCGGGCCGGGGGACCAGATCGTATTTGCTAGCAGGCCAAAACGGTTCGGGCTCACGCGGTTCGTTTTGAACCGCATGTCTGAACCGTCGAACGCGGTGACGGTCATCCTGAAGAAGGATGACAACGAGGACTACTACATCCTCGTCACGGCGTTCGTGGGGCGCCGGCCGGAACCGGAGCCCTGGGATAAAAAGAATTTCTCCCGGCAGCCGGATCCGCAGGAAGCGGAACGGCGGTCGCGGGAGTTTTGGGCCAGCCACGCCCTCGTTTTTAGTGAGGTTGTGGCTTGTGCCGATTGCGGTCGGGAGACCGACGCAATCGGCACGGTGGTACTCGGAGATTTCGCAGTTTGCAAACGCTGCGAAAGATTTTTTTCTCCGGGCCCATCGACCCGGCTGGTGAGGTTCGAAGGGTGGGGGGGATTAAGATGGCCCCTCACTCGGCTCGAATCGAAGTAGGAGGAGGTGAGTATGGGTAAACTACTCACCTTCTTCCGGCAGCGGGCCCCGCGAGGGGTCCGCTGCACCATCTGCGGCATCCTCGCAAGGGATGCCGGCGGTACGCATTTGGACGCGCACGATGCCGGAAACGGCAGAGTGTTATGTCCGAAGTGCTGGTACCGCGAACTGTTCCGCACCGACCCGGCGCAAGCGGAACAGTTCGCCCACGCAACGTGTTCGCACTGCGGGAGCGACTACTTTGTGGAGTCGCTCGCCGCGTGCGACACCTGCGGAAAGCCGGGATGCCAGCGGTGCCTCGCGCGGTCCGTCCGCCGAGGCGACGCTGGCGAAAAAGGCGCGGTCGAGTGGCACACATCGTGCCCGCGACCGCACATCGAGGACTGAATTTTTCCCGCGGCGCCGACGGATTGAATATCGGGCAAGGAGGACAGGATGATAACCATCATCCTGGCGTGGCTTCAGGCCACGGGTCTCACGCTGGAATGGACGGCCGGCGACGGCCGCACATTCCAGTTCTCCGGCCATCACGGGATGGTCGGGTGCTGGGAGCGGTTTTTCCACTCCAGACAGCACCCGACACGCCGTGCCGTGTCGGAGAAGGAAGCCGCCAAAGTTTGGGCGGCTGCGGTCGAGCCGCTCTTGCTCTACTCCGTCTTTAAAGACGAAGAAGGAGCGGAGCGGCTGACCCGGGAGCAAATCCTCGACCGAGTCGAGGACATGTTTCCGGGTTCGGTGCGGCGAGCGTAGGCGCGCTCGCCGCAGCCCCGCTTAGCGGGGCGAGTTGCCTACCCAACAAAACAAAATAATCAGGACAGGCGCGGGTAGGCGCGTCTGATTCCTGGGCGATTCGCGGCCAATAAAACAGCGAGGCGCGCAAGGCGTTGCACACCCCGCAACGAAGGTGTGCGCGGCGCTCAAGCGCAAGAAAGGAGGTGGCCGTATGGCCACCATGCTGGAGAGAATCAGGGGCATCCTCTCCGCGACGTTCATAAATTATGAAGACGTCGCGGAGATCTTGGCGGTGGCGTTCACCGCCAAGAAAAACGTAATCCTGTGGGGGCCCGCCGGCCACGCGAAGAGCGCGATGGTTGGCGCGGTCATTCGGGGTCTCGGCATCGGAGCCGAGACCTTCATCCAGTCCTTTGGTGAGGGACTGGATGAGGCCGCCCTCTGGGGCGGCTTGGACTTCCAAAAACTCGAGGACGAGAAGATCCTCGAGTATCACCCCGAGAGGTCGTTCTTGGCCTCTCGGATAGCGGTTTTTGAGGAGGTGTTCGACGCGCCGGCAGCAGTTTTGCTGGCGCTAAAGGACACCTTAACTGCTGGCGCGCTCCGCAAGGGCGCCCAGCAGTTCCCGATGACGACCGAAGTCGTCATCGGGCTCACCAACAGAGAGCCCCAGGAAATTGCCGACCTGGGGCCGGCCGCACAAGCGCTCGTGGAGCGGTTCCCGCTCCAGTTGCGCGTCTCGTGGCCGTCGTACATCGCCGCCGATTACGCGGCGATGTACGAAAAGGCTCCCTCGGCGCTGAATGGGTTTACGCCCATTCTCGCCGAGGTAATCGCCCGCGCGGTTGCGGGCGGTCAGTTTGTTTCCCCGCGTACCGCAATGTACGCGCGGGAGGCAGTCATCGGCCGCGCCGCTGCACGCGGCGCGACCAGAGTAGAAAAGGAGGACTTGTCGGTCCTCCGGTTCGTCCCCGGGCTCGAGAAGCTCGGGGCGACCATGGCGACCGAAGTTGAGGCCGCCATGGCGCGGGCAGCCGCAACCGAGGCCCTCGCGGGCTTTGAGTTGCGGCTCAAATCGGTCGTGGCCGAGATGGGCGACACGCCCATCAAGGCCCTCCAAACCGTGAAGCGCCTCACGGTCCTGGAGGCGGAGGCCGCCTCGTTGGCGGTGCCCGACGACCTCGTGAAGAGGCGCGACGCCCTCCGGCAGGGCGTCGGTAAGAAAATCGCCGAGGCCCGCCGGAGGGCCGAGGACCTTACCCGCATCTGAAGTGGTGCGGGGGAAAGGCCGCTGTCGCGAAAGCTATGGTGGCCAAAGGAGGTACGGAATGGAAACATTCCGCACGCTGCCGCCCCCGCATTATCTCACTCCCATAAGGGAGGAGATGCGGGAGGTGGCGGAACAGGTCGGCCTGAAGCGATATTCGCCGTCGCTTCTGGCCGACCTCGCGCATGTCCGGGCGGGCGGGGAGATTCTCCCGCCCTCTGCCTGGCGCTCGGAAATCGAGCGCCGGACGGCGGAGGAAACCCGCCCGGAGCGCGACGGGTGGTACCGCTTCGGGACCGGGGAAACCCGGTCGCTTTCCGAGGCGGTTGCCGTAAAGGTCGAAAGGGCCGTGAAGTACCACGAGGCCGTTTCCGACTTTGTGCGGCAGGTAGATTGGGGTGGTGTCCCCGGCACCACTCCCTTAGAGCAGGGGGCGAACCTGCTTAAGTTGCTCGCCGCAAAGCAAGGCGGCGAGCCGGGAGGGGACGGGGAAACCCTTCCGGTCTTTCTCGAGGAAGCGGGCGATTCGGTTGCCCGCGACCTCAAAGAGGTCCTCGACGAGGTCGAGGACCTCGACAAAGAAGACCGAGAGCTCCTCGAGGATAAGGACGACGAGTCCAAATCCTCGGGGAGCGGACAGGGAGGCCTTTCGGCGATGAAAATCGCCCAGGACTTCCTGTCCGACAAGGGGAAGCGCGAGATGGTTCGGATCTCGCGTTCCTTGGAAGAGCTCTCGCGGATGAAGGTCGCCCGCGAGAGCAAATTCATCCCGGACCCCGAGGGGGACGATGTCCGAAGTCGTCCCATCAGAAACCTCGGGGAACTCACGCGGGTCGCAAAGCCCGCGTGGGCGATATACCAGAAGAGCCGAACCCTCTTTTGGTATCAGGCGGTAACAAAGCAACTTTCCGTTCGGGAGCGAGGAGTTCGCTCCGAGCGGAAGCAGTTGCTTTACATCATCATCGATTGCTCCGGATCGATGAAAGATGGTCAGCGCGTCGCAAAGGCATGCGGCGTGCTGATGAATCGCCTGAAGGCGGTTCTCAAAGGAGACGCCGTGCTTTACTGGCGTCTCTTCGACACGAGTCTCAAGACAGAGCACCTCGTGTCAACGCCGGAGGAGGCGAAGGCCGCCATGAAACAGTTGGCGGCTGGAAACTTCTCCGGCGGGGGAACCGAAATCGATGCGTGCGCGCGTCAAGCCCTCGTGCGCATCGAGGAGATCGTGGGGCAGGGTAACCACCACCGGCCGGAGCTGGTGGTGGTGTCGGATGGAGACGACACTATTCGTCTCCAGCCCGATGACCTTGGCCAGACGCGGCTGCACGCGTTTCTGGTCGAGAAGCAGAACCCCGCCCTGACTACCCTTGCGGGTAAGTCGGGTGGGGTCGGAATAGACAATCTCTGATTGTCTATTCCAAGGGGATTAATGCCTCTGCCCCGCATATGCGAAAGGGAGGCAACAAAAAAGGAGGCACGCCATGGCGCGTGATTCTCTGGGATGAGGCGGAGACCCGTCTCGATCCTTTCCGGCGGGGGAACACCGGACGGCTTCTGGTCACTGGCTGACCAGACGCGGCTGACTCGCGAACCACTACCCAGCCATAGCAATCAGCTGCTATCTGGGCGCAGACACTGCGAAGTGTTCCGGCTCTTCGTCGTTAAGAAGCCCGGCTGGTATGGGTTAAGCCAGCGACGGGAGTGGCGGCCCCAATAAACCGCCAAACCACGCGCATAAGTTCACTGCTCTTATGCGCGAGGAGTTCCGGAAAAAATTTCCGGACGAATAAAAGCAGCAACCGTAGCCATCCCATACGCGCCACGGCGTATGGGCCCGATCCGGGTAAGGACACGGGAGCCGGGGTGTGAACTGCTCCTATGGCTTGGCCCTGCCGCCTTTCTGTATTTTACAGACAAGGTTTGCCCACAAGATGTTAACTGTGCGCGGGCGGGGCCTCGTAGATGGCGCGACATAATCGCGCTTGGCTGCACGGTGGTTGCGGGGGCCTGTCCGCAAGCCAAACTTGGCGATTAATACAGGCGAAGGGTTTAGGGTTTAACGAGGCTCTGTCTTGGGAAACCGAGGCATCCTCCCTTCGTCCGGTGCGGCCGGACCTGATGAGCTCCTCCGACCTAAGGTCGGAGCGCAAGAGCGAAAAGGAAAACTCGAAGTTGTCGTCGCGGAGCTGCGCGGCCAGTCCTACGGTAGGGCACCCGCTTTACTTACGGGATTCATTTGAATGAGATCGGCGGGAGAGCGGCAAAATCTCTCTCCTCTGATCCGAGGCGTTCGCCTCGGATTCGCCGTTCTCTCACCCGAACTCGTTTGAACCGGTCCGCAGCCCTGCGACGATAACGTACACCCCGCCATTCGGCGGGGTGTTTTATTTTTACCATTAACTGGCTTGTAGCTACTTGTGTTGCATGCGGTATAATCGTTTTATGACCAAGCAGGAATCCCTCGCCGCGCTCGAGCGGGAACTCGCTGCAGACACGAAACTCCCGCTCTACGGGCAGGCGAACCTCGTCTTCGGCGAAGGGAATCCCGATGCGGCGGTGGTCTTCATCGGCGAGGCACCGGGCGAGCGCGAAGACCAGTTGCGGCGTCCGTTCGTCGGACGCGCGGGACAACTTTTGAATAAGCTCATCGAGGGCATCGGCTGGAAGCGCGAGCAGGTCTACATCACAAACATTGTGAAACGCCGGCCGCCGGGGAACCGCGACCCGCTGCCCGAGGAGATAGAGGCGTACAAACCGTACCTCGCGCGGCAGATAGAAATATTGAATCCGAAGATTATCGCGCCACTCGGCCGATTCGCGATGAACTACTTCTTGCCCGAGGCCAAGATAAGCCGTGACCGCGGCAAGGTGTTCGTGGTGGGCGAGCCCGCCCGACCAGATGACCCCGGTCATCCGGTCGGGCATATGGTTGTGCCGCTCTACCACCCGGCCGCTGCACTCCGGGCAACATCGGTTTTGGACGAACTTACCGCCGATTTTAAGCGGCTACCGGACATCGTTGCCGGGACGTACACGGCGGTCGAACTCCCGCCTGCCTACGCAGAAAAGAAAACAAGTAGCCGCTCCGCCGCCGCTAAGGCTTTGGCGGACAAAGCGCAGACAAAACTGTTCTGACCGCTCCTGCAAACGCAACGGCGCGCCTGTCCCGCGGGCGGTGCGGCGAGGTATAATGTGCGTAATGGAATTCGCTCCCGTCTATCTCCTCTATAGGCTGTTCTACCTGCCCGTCATTTTTCTCCACCACTGGTATATCGACGGCTCGCGCGCGTTCGGTCATGCGCTCATCGCCACCTTCGAGCGCGTTGATGAGACCATCGCCATCCGCGTCACCCTCAAACACTACTTTCAACCGCTCTACAAGGATTACAGCATCGTCGGGCGAATCCTTGGCATCGTGTTCCGCTCCGGCCGCATCGTGATCGGCCTCGTGGTGTACCTTGCGATCGCCGCTGTGTTCATCGGTGCATACCTCGCGTGGGTGCTCATCCCGCCCGCTATCATTGCCTATGCCGTCAGAAACGTCTAATAAGCGCGAACTCTATTTCAGCGACCCGCGGCTTGGGATGACCATCGTCGGGCGACTCTTTGTTCGAGCGCTCAACAACGTGAGCTACCTCGTCTTCGGCGTAGCGGTCGCGACCGCGCTCTTCTCCGAGGTCCGGTGGGTATTCTGGCTCGGCGTGCTCCTCGGCACGTTCCTCATCGACCGCATCATCCACGTTCGGGAAGGTGATCGACGGATTGATGAACTTCCCGAGACGGGACGGATAAACATCGAACGGTGTCTCGCACCCGCCGCCTTCACGGTGCTCGAGAAAGCGTACGACCGGAGTCTCATCACGAAGAGCAACTACTACCTCGAGGTCACGCGGCACCTCCTCGGGACCGCGGAGGTCCGTGAGGGACTCCGCCGCCTCGACCTCAAACTCGACGAATTTCTGCAGAAACTCGACGAGCTTCTTGCCCAGAGCATTACAGAGAATACGGCGCGGAAGCCCATCGCTGCCAAAACTCACGCCGACACTGAAGCTTTGGCGGACAAGCCCGCCGACAGGCCCGCCGCCGCTGAAGCTTCGGCGGGTAAACGCGCCGGGCTCCGGGAACAGGTTTCCGTGCTCGCCCTCGCCGCGTTCGCCGCCGCGAACGAGAACAGTCACCGCTTCATCCAGGTGGGCGACCTATGTGCGGCGCTGCCGCGTATCCACGATTCCTTTGCGGTCCGCTTCTTCACAACCTTTGGTGTCGATCCCAACGACCTTATCCAAGCGCTTCTCTTCGGCGAGGTCAGCCGCCAGTTCCGTGGCGTGCACCGATTACCCGCGGTCGTGGGTGGTATGCTCTTCGAATCGCAGCGCGGGCTCCGACACCGCGTCATGAACCGGGCGTGGACGAGCCGCCCGACGCCGGTTCTCGACCGCTACAGCACCGACTTCACCGACCTGGCGCGGCAGCGGGAGATCGGTTTCCTGATCGGGCACGACGCCGAGTACGTCCGGCTCAAGGATACCCTTGCGCGACCCGTGAACCCGAACGTACTCCTCGTGGGGGAGGCGGGCGTTGGGAAAGAGACCATCGTGATGCACCTTGCCCATGACCTCGTCAAAGATCGGGTGCCCGCGCCGCTCTTCGACCGACGCCTCGTCGCGCTCCAGCTCCCTGAGCTCGTCGCCGGCTCCACGCCCGAGGAGCTCCAGGACCGCATTCGGAAGATCGTGGACGAGATACTCGCCGCCGGGAACGTCATCCTCTACGTTCCCGATATCCACAACCTCGTGAAGACCTCCGGTACGGCCTACCTTTCGGCAGCGGATGCCCTGATGCCCATCATCATGAACAATGCGTTCCCGGTCATCGGCGCGACGTATCCCAAAGAGTTCAAACAGTTCATCGAGCCGCGGAGCGATTTTACGAGCGCCTTCGAGCTCATTCGCGTGAACGAGATCAGCGAGGACGAGGCGCGGCGGCTCCTGGTCTACGAGAGTCTGCTCCTCGAGCGGCAGACGAAGATCACGGTGAGCTTCGGCGCGGTGAAGACGGCGGTGCGACTCGCAAAAAAATACATGCGCACGAAGCTCCTGCCGTCCTCCGCCGAAGAGCTCCTCAAGGCGGGCCTCGTCGCCGCCGAACGCCGCGGCGAGAAATTTTTGGGTCCCGACACGGTCATTGCGGTCGCCGAGGAGAAGGTGCAGATTCCCATCCACGAGGCCGCTGCAGAAGAGGCCGAGGCGCTCCTCTCGCTCGAAGACACCATTCACCGTCGGTTCATTGACCAGGAAGAGGCCGTCAAGGCCGTCGCCGACGCGCTCCGCGAGTACCGCAGCGGTCTCGCGCGGGCCGGCGGCCCCATCGCCGTATTCCTCTTCGTCGGCCCTACCGGCGTCGGGAAGACCGAGCTCTCGAAGTTGCTCGCGAAGATACAGTTCGGTTCCGAGAAAGCGATGATCCGGTTCGACATGACCGAGTACCAGGACAAGCAGAGCTTCTTCCGTTTCATCGGCTCGCCCGACGGAGCGGTGAGCGGCGCGCTGACCGACGCCATCATCCAGAAGCCCTACGCGCTCATCCTTTTGGACGAGTTTGAAAAAGCGTTCCCCGACATCCTAAACCTGTTCCTCCAGGTCTTCGACGACGGCCGCCTCACCGACAACCTCGGGCGGACCGTCGATTTTACGAACACCATCATCATTGCGACCTCGAACGCGCACTCGGACATCGTGAACGAGGCGCTCTCGCACGGCGAAACGATGGCGCAGATCGCCGACTACCTTAAGAAGAAGCTCGTGGATTTCTTCCGGCCGGAGCTCCTGAACCGCTTCTCGCGCATCGTTGTGTTCAAGAACCTCGGCGCGAGCGAGGTGAAACAGATCGCTGCCTTGAACCTCCAAGACCTCGCCGCAACGCTCGCCGCGCACGGCGTTGCGTTCGACTTCAACCCGTCGGTCGTCGAGCTCGTGGCAAGGAAAGGCTACGACCCCGCATTCGGTGCCCGTCCGCTGCGCCGCGCGGTCGACGACCTCATTCGCGCGCCTCTGGCCGAGCGACTCCTCAAGAAAGAATTTCCGCGCGGCAGCCGCGTCCGCGTCACTGTTGCGGGCGAAACAGTCAACTTCGAGAACACCGGGTTCGCTCCCGCCGCCGACGCACCGTCAACCTAACTCCATGAAAATCCGCGTGAACATCGACCTCAGGGTCGGCCGCGTCGTCAAATACTTCGTCCTCGCCGACCTCATCCTCCTCGCCGGCTGGGGATTGGTCGAGCCGATCCTCTCCGTCTACATCGTGAGCCGCGTGGCGGGAGCGACGCTCCTCACCGTCGGCATTGCCTCCGCGCTCTACTGGCTCCTGCGGTCGCTCGTTCAGCTTCCCATCGCCAACTACCTCGACCGCCGCACTGGCGAGAGCGACGATTTCCGCGTGCTCATCTTGAGCCTGGTGCTCGCCGCCGGCACTGCGCTCGCCTTCATTGTCATACGCGAGCCATGGCAGCTCTACCTTGTGCAGGCGCTCCACGCCGTCGCCTTCGGCACGTACGCCACGGCGTGGTCAGCGATCTTCTCGCGCCACCTCGACCGCGACCGTATCGCTTTCGACTGGTCCTTGGACAGCACCGCTATTGGTCTCGGCATGGGATTCTCCGGCCTCGCGGGCGGCGCCGTGGCGCAGTGGTTCGGTTTCGAAGCCATTTTCGTCGCCACGGCGGTGCTCTCGGCCGCCGCTGCGGTCATGCTCTTTCTGACCCCCGAGCTCATCCTGCCGGGCAAACAGCGCCGCGGCGCGCCGTTTATGAAGGATCACACGCCGCGGGCACTCGAACAGTAACGATGCGCGTCAAGGTCATTTCGAACGCGGAGGTCGCTCGCATCCTGGGGGAGATCGGCACCCACCTCGAGATGCAGCGGGTTGCCTTCAAGCCGCGCGCGTACCAGCGAGTTGCCGAGGCGGTTCAGGGTTTGCCCGAATCGGTTGCCGATCTCTACGAGCGCGGCGGTCTCAAGGCGCTCGAAGGAATTCCCGGCGTCGGCGCGTCCATTGCGGAACACATCGAGGAGCTGCTCACAACCGGCCGCCTCCGCTACTACGACGAGCTCAAAAAGAAAGTGCCGGTCCGCCTCGACGAGCTCCTGCGGGTCGAGGGGCTCGGGCCGCAGTCCATCCACAAGCTCTATATGAAACTCGGCGTGAAGACCTTGGCCGACCTCGGTCGTGCGGCGAAGCAGGGAAAGGTGCGGACGCTCGAGGGGTTTGGTCCAAAGAGCGAGGCGAAGATACTCGCGTCGCTCGGTTTTCTCGAACGGTCGGGGAGCCGGTTCATCCTCGGTTTCGTCATGCCCGAGATCCGGAAGATAGAGGAACGGCTCCGTGATGTTCGCGGCGTCTCGAAGGTCACCGTTGCCGGTTCAGTGCGCCGCCGCAAGGAGACCGTGGGCGACGTCGACATCCTCGCGATTGCCACAGATTCCACGCGCATCATGGACCGTTTCGTCGCGATGCCCGAGGTGGTGCGTATCGTCGCCAAGGGCACGACGAAGTCGGCTGTGAAACTCGTTTCTGGGCTCGATGTCGACCTCCGTGTCGTGCCGCCCGAGTCCTACGGCGCGGCCCTGAATTACTTCACCGGTTCGAAGGACCACAACGTGGCGCTCCGCCAGATCGCAATAACGAAAGGCTGGAAGCTCAACGAGTATGGCCTGTGGCGAATGACAAAAGGTAACGAGCGTATGGTTGCGGGAAAGACAGAAGAAGAGATCTATGAGAAGTTGGGGATGGACTACGTCGAACCGGAACTTCGCGAGAACCGCGGCGAGATCGAGTTGGCCCAAAAACGGCAGCTGCCGGCACTCATCAGCTACGGCGATCTCAAGGGCGACCTCCAAACGCAGACCGATTGGACCGACGGGTCGGCCTCGATCGAGGAGATGGCGCGGGCGGCCGCCGCGCTCGGCCTCGAATACATCGCCATCACCGACCACACGAAGCGTCTCGCAATGACACACGGTTTGGACGATAGGCGATTACTGAAACAGATTGCGGAGGTCGACCACGTGAATAAGGCGCTACGCGCTTCGCGTTCCACGTTTCACGTTCTCTCCGGCACCGAGTGCGATATTTTGAAGGACGGTTCGCTCGACGTTTCGGACACGGTTCTCGCGAAGCTCGACGTAGTTGGCGTCTCGGTGCACTCGAATTTTAACCTGCCGCGCGCCGCGCAGACCGCGCGCATCATCCGGGCGATGTCGAATCCGCACGCCGACATTCTTTTCCATCCGACCGGCCGCATCATCAACAAGCGTGCCCCGTACGATGTCGATATGGATGCGGTCATCGCGGCGGCGAAAAAGACCGGCACCGTGCTCGAAATCGACGCCCTGCCCGACCGAGCGGACCTCTCGGATGAGTACATTCGACGGTGCGTGGATGCGGGTGTTATGCTCGCCATCGATTCCGATGCCCACGCGCCGGCACACTTCTCGCTCCTCGAGTACGGTATCGCGCAGGCGCGCCGCGGGTGGGCCGAACGGCGTACTGTGGTGAATGCCTGGCCGCTCGAAAAAATGTTGAAATTTTTGAAAGGTGGACAAAGGGGAAAGGCCCAGCCGCCGAAGGAGGGGCTGGGAGGAAAGTAAGAAGTTCCTCCCGTGTCGGAAAATAGGCCGAAGGCCGTTAGAAACCGATGGCATCTAAGAAGTCCCGCTGAAGCGGGACGACGCGGATGGGCGGGGTGGAAGAACGTCATTGACGCGCGGCCGTTTGAGAAAATGAGGCGTTTCTAAAAGGTGGAGGGTAGCGTTGCTTGGTCATCGGCCGTGCTACAATAGTGGAATCATGACGCTTCCCGAGAAGCACGAGAAACAACCTGCCCGCTCGAGCGAGCCGTCAAAACCGCACCGGGAAATTTCTGCTGGTATCATTGTGTATCGGCGATCTCCCGAAGGACCGAAATTCCTCATTCTCTACCATGGCCACGGCTACTGGAACTTTGCCAAAGGGAAGATCGAGAGCGAGGAACGCGCCTTCGCCGCCGCATTCCGTGAAACGCGCGAGGAAACCGGCATCTCGAGCCACGACCTACGGCTCGAAAACAACTTTAAAGCCTACGAACGCTTCACCTTCCGGCGCGATGGGCAGCCCGTCTTCAAGGTGGTCATCTTTTATCTTGCGGAGACGAAAAGCGCCACGGTCAAACTATCGGATGAGCACGAAGGGTACGGTTGGTTCGCGTTTCGCGACGCGAAACGAATCCTCGGTCGGTACCGCGACAGTCAACGCGTGCTCCAACAATCCTATGACTTCCTTCGCCAGAAAGGTGCTCGCCGTCGTGAGTCGCATCCCGCGCGGCCGGACGCTCACGTACGGGGAAGTGGCGCGCCGCGCCGGTAGTCCCCGCGCGGCACGCGCGGTCGGCTCGGTCCTCGCGCACTACGACACATCGAAGTTCCGCGTGCCGTGTTACCGCGTTATCCGCTCTGACGGCGCTATCGGTGGTTACCGGTGGGGACGTCACAAAAAAGCAAAGCTCCTCCGTGCGGAGGGTGTGGAATTCTTGCCGTAACGGTTCGGCTACGACGTGGGGTGGGCAGGTTACGCAAAAACCTTACCAGTTGGACGATCGTCCAACTGGTAAGGTTTTTCAGAGGCAACGAGTGGAGCGGATGAAACGTAATCGGGGAAGCACGGCCGTTAGTGGTGGGTTGCTTCTATCACTTTCTTGAACACTGCGGGTTCGTTCGCCGCGAGATCGGCGAGAATCTTCCGGTCGAGCTGGATATTCTTTTTCTTGAGCGCGGCGATGAGTTTGCTGTAACTTATGCCTTCGGCGCGCGCGGCGGCGTTGATCTTCACGCTCCAGAGCGTCCGCGCGGTCCGCTTCTTCTCCTTCCGGCCGCGGAACCGGCGCGAGAGCGCGTGGAGAAGCGCCTCCTTCGCGGCGCGTTCCTTCGATCTGCGGCCCCACCGGAAACCCTTCGTGAGCTTCAGGAGCCGCTCTCTCTTCTTATGTGCAATGGTTCCGCGTTTTATCCGAGACATATTTCTTGAATTACCTAATTTCTAATTACTTAATTTCTGAACTATCGCGTAGTGAGTTTCTTGAGCGATTGGTCGAGCGAGCGGGTTCGCCGCTTGTTGCGAAGGTTCTTTGAGGATTTTCTTGTGCGGAAGTGGTTTACCGACATCGAACGCCGGACAATCTTCTTATTTTTCGTAATGCGGAACCGCTTGGAAACCGATTTGGGTGTCATGGTGGTGTGCTCTACGAAGTACGAATATTTTACGAATGTACGAATACTGTCAGTTCAATTCTCTTCCCTATTAATTCGTATATTCGCACCAATTCGTATTTCGTAGCGAATTTACTTCTTGCCGATCTGGACTATCATTCCGCGGCCGCCGAACTTCGGCGCGTTCAGAATCTTGTGGTCAACGGTTATGAGCTTCAGGAATTCATCGAGCTTATGGCGCGCCCAGTCCTTATTGCCTTTCTCGCGACCGCGGAGCCGGAGCTGGATCTCGATGGGATGTCCCTCGGTCAGGAACTCTTCGAGCTTCCGGAGCTTGACCAGGAGGTCGTTCTTGGCGGCGCGGGCGCTGATCTGTATCTGCTTTACCCCCGCCGATTTCTGCGCCAGCCGTTCTTTCTTTTCCGCCTTCTCGCGCTCGTAGCGGTATTTGTCGAAGCTCATGAGGCGCGCGACCGGCGGTTTCGCCGCCGGCGCTATCTCAATGAGGTCAATGCCGTCCTCCGGTCGGGCGAGCGCGATGGCCTCCTCGCGCGACAGCACGCCGAGATTCTCACCATGCTCCCCGATAACGCGGAGTTCCGGTGAAACTATTTGGCTGTTGATGCGTGGCTTGAGGATGGTTGGGTCGTCCGATGCGCTAGATTGCTCTCATCGCTATCCTACCTGACGCCGCCGCGGATGTCAAAACGAGCTACCGCCGCCGATCTTCCGTCGACTGCTCCCACATGTACCAGAACCACGTGCGGTAACTCTCGGCGAGGTTTTTGCTGTGAATGATGAAGAAAACAACGTTCTCGTCGATCTTGCCGATGGTGAGGCCGCTATAGGTTATGACAAAATCGCCGAAAACGTGGATGCCAGAATTCGTCGAGTATTCCTTCGGCAGGAAGCGGTACTTCAGGTCACCCGGAAAATGGCGGGGAAAGTTGGGAACAAGGCTCTTCACTTCTGCATCAAAGAGCTGGATGAATTTGATTTTCTTGCGGATCGCCTCCTTAAAGAAGGCAACGCGGCTCGCCTCGAGCCGTGGATCGAACCAGCCGGCCTTCGCGCCGATGAAGTAGCTCTCCTTTCCCACGCGGAGCACGTCCCGCCAGATATTTTTCTGTCCCTCGTGGCCACGGTAAATGTAAGCCTCCTCGGGCGCGACGCGTTCACCGAATTTTTTCTTTAGGGTTGGGAGTGCCTCGCGGAGCCGATCCTGCTTCTCGGCGAGGAGCTCAACCAGCTTGTCGGGGTCCACCGCGTTGTAGCGATTCTCGGTCGAGGAGAAAATTTGGAAACAGAGCCCCTTATTGATGAGCCGCTGGATGGCGTCATAAGCGTTCCTCCGGTGAACTTTTGCGGCGACGGCAATATCCGAGATGGAGGACTCACCGTGCTCGACGAGCGACTCATAGATCTTCGCCTCGTTAGGGGAGAGACCCAAGCTTTCGAAAACGTCCTGATAAACCATGTTTATTGTGGTGGTAATCACCACCCTTTGGTGGTATTGGCCACTCGAGTGCCAGTGTATAGCATTCCGCCCAGCATCGTCAACCCTGACGATTGAAAAGGAGGATTCATGCTTACCAGAGACGCTGTGTTACATGAGTGTGGAAACGGGGTTTGGTTGATTAACGCGACAGACGGCTCCATTGGCTCGGTCATGAGGGCAGGATTCGCAATGTATGCGATGCACCTGTTTGAAGCGATACCTCTGTTTCTCTCAGACCACCCTGATCTCCGAATTACGGCGATGTTGTGGGAGGAGGACAACCTTGTCCTTGTTACTGAGCTAAGAAATCCAAGGATGGTGGCCAAAAGGGGCAAAGCGCAGCCGGCTGCGGTCTTGGTTGCAAAAATCAAGAACGCCTACCAGGCCCATACACTCGAGGAAAGCAAGTCAGTCCATTCCAGCACTCAGTCTAGTATCCAGTCCAGCATAGAGAGGGAAAGAGCCTTGGCTCAAGCAGAGTGTCTCTTAGACGCACTCGCGGCAATGATCGTCCCACCTGAGCACCTGGATGAAGTCGTAGCGAGACTCATCCAGGTCCAGAAAGACCATCCAGTCGCACGTAAGAAACTCAAAGATGTACTGGCTTGCCTGCAGCCGAAACAACTACATAAGCGTAAGCGGCGGAAGAGTGCTCCAAAACCTCAATCATTTCCCGATTCACCTGCTCCTACGAATGAAGGGGGATAACCATGGCTGTAAAGAAGGTATTCGTCGTTCTGCTCTTTCTCCTCACGACAGTTCCTGCATCCGCGCAGGAGGATTCCCTCGGCACGCGGCTGCCTCTCCACGCTACGTTTCAGTTCTCCAAACGCTGGTCTGCGACGGGGTGGTTTATCTCGAATATCCGCACGGAACTGCCCGACAACCGTAGCTTCTTTGGCGGCGTCGGGTACAAGCGTGGGGCGTGGACCTTGGAGAGTATGATCTGGCGGCAGTGGAGCTCGGCAGGTAATAATGTCGCCGCTGACTTCCGCCTCACCGGGCAACTCTCCGACCGCCTCTCGCTCTACGCTGAGGTGGCGCCGTTCTTCACAAAGCGTATGTTCTACGAATTTATTATCGTGGAGTATCGCACGGTTGGAAAACTTCGCCTCGGCGGTGAGACGGAAAATATACACCGCGCGGGACGTGATTCCATTGGCGCAGGTCCGCGGGTGAGTTACCCACTCTTCAAACGTGGCGGTACCTCGCTTGTCGCCGCCTTCGCTTACCAGTTCCGGTCGAACGAGCCGAACGTGGCCCGCCTCTATCTCGCGCTCCATATTGCGAAGAAGAGGTAGCGTCATGGTTTATCCAAACAGAGCGCCCCCAGCATCAGCCGGGGGCGCGTTTTCGTCGGCAAAGGTCCGTTTTTAATACCGCTCGACGGTATACTTCCGTTCGAGGAAGACGAATGCGCCGCGCTCGCGCACTTCGAGTACCTCCTCGACGTCCGGAAAGAGGTTCGGCAGTTTCAGAACATCACGCTTTTGGAGCCAGAAATTCCGTCCGCCCTCGAACTCAGCGCGGAGGGTTCCGATCGCATCGTCACCACGCACGATGTAGAAGAATTTGTCCTCCAGAAGTCCGCCGTCGGGCGCGTAGTCCATTTTATGTATGATGCCGACGAGGGTAAATTTCGCGGTCAACCCGGTTTCCTCCTCGAGTTCCCGCGCTGCCGTCTCGAGAACAGTTTCACCCCACCGCATCTTACCTGATACGAATCCATGGAAGCCGTAGTATGGCTGCTTCAGTCGCTGCTGGATAAGGTACTCCCGCACGCCGTTTGTCGTGCGGACGCAGCCGACCGACACACCAAGCTTCGCCTGCCGCTCGATCTTCATGGCCGGCAGGTCGGTGTCGTGCCGGTTCGCAAATTCCTTGCCGCGGTGGGTCAGCTGGTAGCGCTCGTCCGCTTTCTCGAGGAGTTCGAGTTCAACGAGTCGCCGCACGTGGAACGCGAGGTGGTCGTTCGAGATGCCGTGGACGTTCAGGTCCGAGAACCGGGCCTGCGGCGTAAAGAGGAGTACCCGCAAAATGCCGGCCTGGACGGGGTGGAGTTCCGGTTCGAGGCTCATGCCCTCATTCTAGACATGGTTGCTCTTCTGTCTAGTGAACCCCGTTTCACTAGACAGCTGGCGGTATTTTGTGCGAAACACACTTAGGGGTCGAGGTGATGTGTTCTGTGAGTGTCGTGCATGCGTATAGTGTAACGGGGCGAAGGGAACTTCACCGAATGTTTCTCACCGGTCAGTACGTCCGTGGTACGCCGGCAGCTCAAATGTGGCACGTACCACCGCCGTTCTTTGTGAGGTACTGCTGGTGGTACTCTTCGGCGCGGTAGAAGGTCGAGGCGGGGACGAGTTCGGTCACGATCGGGCGGCTGAATTTTTTGGAGCGTTCGAGTTCCTCTTTAGAGCGCTTCGCGAGCGTTTCCTGTTCGGGTGTATGAAAAAAGATGACGGAACGGTACTGCGAGCCGACGTCCGGCCCCTGTCGATGATAAGTGGTCGGGTCGTGGTTCTCCCAGAAGATCTTAATGAGGTCGGTGTAGGAAATTTCTTTCGGATCGTACGTGAGGCGTACCGATTCGGCGTGGCCGGTCTTCCCGCCACAGACGTCTTCGTAGGTCGGATTTTTGAACTCACCGCCGGCGTAGCCAACCTCGGTGGATTTCACCCCTTTCACGCGCCGGAACACCTCTTCGACGCCCCAGAAGCACCCGGCGGCAAAGGTGGCAGTTTCGAGCTTTTTATCTTGTGTGGCGGTCATACCTATAGTATATACCATCTCTCTCATCCGTTTAGTTCCAATCATTCACGCTATTCGCGGGGCAACAGATGTTACAATCATCGCATGCCAGCCGAGCGCAGCGAGATTATCTACCAGCCCACCTTCGGTTGCTTCGTGCGGACCGCGTGGAGCATTCTCACCTCACCGCTCGCGGGTTCGTCCCTGCGATTCGTGGGAGTTTTTTTCCGTACCTATCTCCTCCGACAGTACGGCGTCCTGCGTCCCATGGACGCGGCCCTTTCCGTTGACCGCGCGATTCCCTTTCGGAAACAAGATCTCGCCACGTACTGGGGCATTTTTCTCTATCCATTTGCCGTGGTTCGTTTTCTCCGCCGGACATTCGGCATAGGAACAGATGCGGAAATCCGCGCGGAATTCGAACGGACCAGCCGTATCTACAAAGGCGCCAGCCGTGTCTTCGACGAAACGCAGACAACTTTTTTGTGCCGGCGCCAGGCCACCGGCGCCGGCGCGGCGCTCCTCCACCTCTTCGACCGCAACAGGAACTGTTATCCGAGCCTGCACGCCGCGGTAATCGGCAAAGCCTACACCGTCGCGGCACGTTTTATAGCTCGCTCCGACGATACCGCGCGGTACGAGCCGGTGCGCGAGGAACTTTTCCGCAACCTCGTGCGCATCATGGAATCCTGCTATACCGTGAAGCAGCACTCGATCCGCGACCTCGCCGCCGGCTTCGCGCTCCTCACCGTCCACGAGCCGGATTTCTCCGAGGCCGTCGCCGAGCGCGTGTTCGATGTGCTCTTCGCGGACGGCAGCCTACCCGAAGAAACCGTGCGCGAAGTGCGCCTCGCCGCGCGCGCGGAGTACGTCGACATCCTCGCGCGCTGGCGCTCCGGTCGTTATCCGGATATTGCCGCGGTGCTCATCGGGAAGGTGGGGGAGATGAAAACCCGGTTGCCCTAGATCCACCGGCGCACGGTGCGCCGGTAGTGTTCGTACTCGTTGCCGAAGCTGGCGAGTAGTTTTCGCTCCTCGACCGGTATGACGAACGTGTTGACGAGCAGGAAAAATACGACAGGGGCGACAAATGAGCTTGCCACGCCCGTGAGGGCGGCGACGCCAGGACCACGAGGAAGAGGCCGAGGTAGATGGAATTGCGTGAACAGTGGAATGTGCCGCTCGTGATGAGCGCCACGTTCACAGCACTCGGGCGCGGGTCGGTCCTGTACTTCATGAACTGCCGGAGTGAGGCGAGCCAGAGGATGATGCCGATGGGGGAGCCTTGCTTGCGGTGGATTTTGTCTCGTGCCAGTTGTGTTGTTCGATCCTCTTCTTTAGGTCGGTGGTTATACCAGTGTAAAAACCGCCGTCTTTTTCGCTGCGCAGGACGTAGACGAAATACATGCATATAGTATAGCCCCACTTCGCTCATGCCACTACACTGAAGCTACGCGGCACATGAGCTACGCGGGGCACCACTTCGCTCTGGAATCGAAACGCGGCGCACAGCGAAGGAGTGCTGCGCACCGCGAAGCTCCGATAGGAGCGAAGTGGTGGAGATGGCGAGAATCGAACTCGCGTGTAGGGTGAGAATCGGAGGACCTTCTACGAGCGTAGTTCCTTCGATAAACTCAGGAGCGAATTGATTCGTGGTTTTTGTGAGCTGCTTAGAATCATCAACAACTCCTTAGCCTCCTTATATACGACCGCTACCGGTCTAAGAGACACAAACCGGGCGATCCCGGTGTTACGCGTACCCATTCGATAAACTCAGGGTAAGCTGAGCCTGTCGAAGCTTAAGCGAACGCCGGAGCTGCTGTTCTGTTGGCAGTTATACGTGGTGCCGGTTTTACCCACCGTCGCCCTTGCGGGCTATGGCGGGCAGGCGAGACGGCGCTCGGCTCGCCAGTCCGCGACATCACCCTATCGAAGCCGTGCATCCCCATGTGCGATTATCAATCGGATAGAGTATACCACAATATTCGTTGAAAATCAAGTTCGCTGGTTTTGAAAAGCAAACGGCACGAGAACGTGGTGTCCCCGTGCCGTCGGTTTCGAATGAATGCTATCACACGAAAACCTCTCGCGTGTTGGCGGCTACGTCTAGCCGGCAAAGACAGGCACTGGGTGCCTGGTGGGAATGGGCGGCGGTTTAACAGGCTGCGTGATGGGCTGCTCTTGCGGGATATCCTTCCCGCAACTGGTGCAAATTCCGTTACTGATGGCCGCAAGAGAAGCCCTCATGTGACAATGTAAACAGTATACCGCCGTCGGGACGTCAGATTTCGCCATATTCCCTTCTTTCCTTCTGATCAGAGTTGATTGGAGCTCCTTACCAACCAGTCAGGGCGACTGGTTGTTTGCAACTATTTTCACTGTACAACAACGGGAAGATAGGTCAAGCCTCGCCGGTGGATAAGTTTTACACTACTCCTCGCGCTGTATCTCCCGCTCTGCGACGCGTTTTTTGAGCAGGTCCCGCTTGTCGGATTTCTTGCGGCTGCGGCCGAGGCCGAGCTCAATTTTGATATACCCTTTCTTGAGGTACGCGCGGAGCGGAATAAGGGAAAGCGATCTTTCGCGGAGCTTGCCGGTGAGCTCGCTTATCTCTTCCCGCTTCAGGAGCAACCGCCGCGTGCGGGCGGGGTCGTAGTCCTTTGGCGCGTTCTTCGGCTGGTAGGCGGGAATCTGCGCGTTCAGGAGCCAGCACTCATTTTGTTTTATAATGCCGTGACTCCCCGCAAGGTTCAGACGGCCGAGCTTCGCGCTCTTGACCTCTTGGCCGGTGAGCTCAATACCCGCCTCGTAAGTTTCGAGGACGGCGAAGTCGAACCGCGCCCGGCGGTTTTCGGCGATAACTTTTACACCGTTCGTCTGCGGCATACGTCCATTGTACACGTCGTCGATTTCAATTGTAAATTCAGGTTTTTTGGGGTATTTTTGTTGCGTATGCTTCGCGAGAAACTACGAGACCTTGTCAGTGCCGCCGCCGGCACCGACGCTTTTAACCTTATCGTCCCCGAGCAGGACGCTTTCGGGCACTACTCGACGGCGGTGGCGATGAAACTCGCCAAAGAACGCGGCGTCGCTCCGCTCGCGCTCGCCGGGGAGCTCGCCAAGAAGGTTAAAGAAGCCGCGCCAGCCGGCCTCTTCGAAAAAGTCGAAGCCGTCCCGCCGGGATTCGTAAATTTTTGGGTGACCAAAAAAGCGCTGCAGGAGGAATTCGCCGATATCGCCGGCGATGAGCGGTACGGCCTCGGCAGCAGCTTGAAAGGCAAGACGGTGATGGTCGAGTACACCGACCCCAATCCGTTCAAGCTTTTTCATATCGGCCACCTGATGAGCAACGCCATCGGTGAGTCCTTCGCGCGGCTCTACGAAGCGGTCGGGGCGAAGGTCATTCGAGCGAATTATCAGGGAGATGTCGGGCTCCACGTCGCGATGAGCGTTTGGGCGATGCAGCACGTTCTGCCGGACCTTCCTAAAGACAATGCGCCGCTCGTGGAGAAGGTGGAGTACCTTGGGAAGGCCTATGCCGTCGGCTCGGAGGCCTACCACGGACTCGACAAGCTCGCCGCAGGTGTCGCCGAAGATTCCAATCCGAAGAAAGCGGAGATTGAGGCGGTAAATGAAAAGGTGTACCGCCGGAGCGACCCGGAGGTGAACCGGCTCTACAATATTGGCCGGAAGTGGAGCATGGAGTACTTCGAAGATATTTACCGCCGGCTCGGTACGAAGTTCGACGTATATTTTCCCGAGAGTGAGGTCGGCGCGGCGGGGATGGAGGTCATTGCGGCGCACCCGGGCGTGTTTGTAAAGAGCGACGGCGCCATCGTGTTCCGCGGCGAGGAACACGGTCTGCACACACGCGTGTTTGTAAGTTCAAAGGGACTCCCGACCTACGAGGCAAAAGAGCTCGGGCTCAATAATAAAAAATTCGAACTCTACCCCCTCGACCTTTCCATTATTGTGACCGGCAACGAGATAGCCGAATACTTCAAAGTGCTCATGAAGGCGATGGAATTGGTCCTGCCAGACGTTGCACGAAAGACGCGACATGTGCCGCACGGAATGCTGCGGCTGCCGACCGGAAAAATGTCCTCTCGCACCGGCAAGGTGGTGACCGCCGAGGCGCTCATCCTAGAGGCGAAGGAACAAGTGAAAGAAAAGGAAAGCGGGGAAGGTTTAAGTCCGTCAGAACGCAAAGTGAACCGCGAGGCCATCGCCATCGGCGCCATCAAGTACTCCATCCTCCGGCAGAGTCCCGGGCAGGACATTATTTTCGATTTCGATACGTCGCTCTCGATAGAGGGTGATTCCGGGCCGTATCTTCAGTACGCGTATGCCCGTCTGCGGAGTATTCTCCGCAAGGCTGGAATCGAAGGCGGAGTCGCAAGTCATAAGTCGCAAGTCGCAAGTCTTGAGACCGACAGTGAACTTGCGCTCATTCGGAAGCTTCTCGAGTTTCCCGTTGTAGTGGAGTACTGTGCCGCGACGCTTGCCGCAAGTGGACTTGCTGCCTACCTCCACGCGCTTGCTGCCCTTGGGAACCGATTCTATGAAGCGGAGCCAATTCTCAAGGATGAAAATGAGGGGCGACGCGCAGCGCGACTCGCGCTCGTCCGGACAACGGCGGCCGTTCTCGCACGGGGGCTCGACCTCCTCGGCATTGCGGCGCCGGAGAAGATATAGAGAGTAATCGCGAATCCACCTTCGCTAAAGCTACGGCGGACAAGTAATGCGAATCAGGGCGGTAATAATGCGAATATAGTACAAACGGAACATGGACAAAGAGGAAAAACCGAAAGAATCCACCGCGAGCGGATTCGACCACCTCAACAAGCTCGGGGCAGGCAAGCTCACCGCGAGCGGTTTCAATCCGCCGGAACTCGAGGAGCGCATCCTCGCGTTCTGGGAGGAGAACAAAATATTCGAGAAGTCACTCGAGCAGACGAAGGGCGGAAAACCGTTCACGTTCTACGACGGCCCGCCGTTTGCCACCGGTCTGCCGCACTACGGGCACATCCTTGCCTCGACCATCAAGGACCTCATCCCGCGCTACCAGACGATGAAGGGGCGATTCGTCCGCCGGCGGTGGGGATGGGACTGCCACGGATTGCCCATCGAGGAAATCGTCGAGCGCGCGCTCGGCATCTCGGGCAAGAAGCAGATAGAGGAGATCGGCATCAAAAAGTTCAACGAGACCTGCCGGAGCAAGGTCTTGGAGTACGCGGAGGAGTGGGGAAAGATGGTCCGGCGCGTCGCGCGCTGGATAGAGTTCGACAACGCCTACAAGACGATGGACCGCGACTACATGGAGTCCGTCTGGTGGGCGTTCAAGCAGCTCTACCAAAAAGGCCTGGTCTACGAGGGTCGGAAGGTGCTCCTCTACTGTCCGAGGTGCGAGACGCCCGTCTCGAACTTCGAGGTAGCGATGGACAACAGCTATGAACTTGTGAAGGAGGAAGCGGTGACGGTGAAGTTTAAAATCAAAAACCCCTTCTTCGCTGAAACTGCGGCGGGCGGACAAAAATCAAAGATCAAAATTGAGGAGCCGACGTATTTCCTCTCGTGGACGACGACACCGTGGACCTTGCCGGGCAATGTGGCGCTTGCGGTGGGGGAGGACATCGAGTATGTAGTGGTTAAGAAAGGGGAAGAGAACTACATTGTCGCGAAGGATTTACTCGAAACTGTCATTCCAGGTTTGACACGGAATCCACAACCTGGATCCCGGCTCGCGGGCCGGGATGACGCGGGTGGGGAAGCCGGAATGTCAACTATAATGGGCCGTGACCTCGTCGGGTTCGAGTATGAGCCGCTCTTTAATGTTCCGGCGGTCCAGTCCGACAAAGCGTTCAAGATGTACGCGGCCGACTTCGTGAACACCGAAGAAGGTACCGGCATCGTGCACACCGCCGTCGTCTACGGCGAGGACGACTACAATCTCGGCGTCAAAGTAGGTTTGCCTGTCGTGCCGCTCCTGGACGAGAAAGGAAAATTCAACGAACAGGCACCCGAACTCATCCGCGGCCTGGATTTCAAGGAGAGCGAAACAGTCATTAAGGATAACCTCGCAAAGCGCGGCCTGCTCTTCGCGCGAGCGATGCACGAGCACTCGTACCCGCACTGCTGGCGGTGTAACAACACGCTCTTTTACAACGCCATTCCCGCGTGGTTCATCAACATCCAAAAGTTTAAGAAGGAGCTGCTCGCGTCGAACGACAAAGAGATCAACTGGTTCCCCGGGCACCTCAAGCACGGTCGGTACGAGAAAAGCGTTGAGCAGGCGCCCGACTGGAACATTTCGCGGAACCGCTACTGGGGGAATCCCATTCCGGTCTGGCGGTGTGAGAAATGTGGAAAAGACACGGTGGTCGGCAGCGTCCGCGAACTCGGCCGCGAGCGGAACACGTTCTACTTTGCGCGGCACAGCGAGTCGGAGAGCAACATACGGGACATCGCGAGCTGCTATCCGGAGGTGAAGGTGTGCAAACTCACGCCGCACGGCATCGAGATGGCCGAAACAATGGCGCGCGCGCTCAAGAAGAGCGGCGGCATCGATATCGTCTACACATCGGATATCCGCCGTGCGGCACACACGGCGGAGATCGTCGGGAAGGCGCTCGGCGCCGAGGTGCGGACCGATCCGCGTCTCCGCGAGTACAACGTCGGCGTCCTTAACGGACGGCTAAGTTCAGAATTAGACAAGGCGGTTCCATTCGCCACGCGGTGGTCATCGGCGCCCGAAGGCGGCGAAACGCACGCGCAGATACTGAAGCGGATGCTTGAATTCGTCGAGGAGGCGAACGCGGCGCGCGAAGGGAAGCGGATACTCGTCGTGAGCCACGGTGACCCGCTCTGGCTCATCGAGCGGCACTTCGGCTCCGCGCGCGATTACCCGAAGTTCGCTGAGCCGGTCGGGGTGGATGTAAGCATCGCTGACCTTCACCGGCCCTACATCGACGCGGTGGTTCTGAAATGCTCCACCTGCGGCGGCTCGGCGCGGCGCATCAAGGAGATATTCGACTCGTGGGTCGAGGCCGGTTCGATGCCTTTCGCCGAGTACCACTACCCGTTCGAGCAGAAGGAGGTGTTCGAGCAGCGGTACCCGGCGCAGTTCGTGACGGAGTACATTGCCCAGACGCGGGCGTGGTTCTATGTGATGCACGTCATCGGGCTGAACCTCTTCGGGAAGGCGCCGTTTGAGAACGTGCTCACGACCGGTACCATCATGGCCGAGGACGGTTCGAAATTGAGCAAGTCGAAACGGAACTTTCCCGATCCATGGAAAGTCATTGAACGGTACGGCGTCGACAGTTTGCGGTTCTTCCTCATGAACTCGGTCGTTATGCAGAGCGAGAACGTTAACTTCAGCGTGAAGGACCTTGAGAGCGTCTATCGGAAGGTCACGCTGATTCTTTGGAATGTGTTCAACTACTATACTACCTACGCGCCGCGGATGGCAGAAAAACGCGATGGCCATGACGGAAAAATGAACGTGCTTGATGGATGGATCACCGCGCGGACACAGGAACTTGTGAACGGCGTAACGGAATACCTCGACGCGTACGATACCGTGCGGGCAACGCGGGCTATCGCGGCCTACATCGACGACCTCTCGACGTGGTACTTGCGACGGAGTCGCGGACGGGACGACGCCGCGTTCTTCGGAACGCTCCGCTCGGCGCTCCTCACGGCGAGCACAGTCATCGCGCCGGTCATGCCGTATTTGGCGGAGGAGATATATCAAGGAATCATGAAGTGTGAATCAGGGATTATGGATGAAGACAAAAACGCCATGATTCATGATTCGAAAGTCGTACTTCACGAATCAATACACCTTGCCTCGTGGCCGGAGAGTCGGGAACTTTCGGCGGACGAGCGCACGCTCCTTGAGGATATGGCCATCGTTCGCGAGGCGGCGAGCGTCGGCCTCGCGGCGCGGAAAGAGCTCGGCATTCCGGTGCGGCAGCCGCTCGCGCGACTCGCGGTGGATTGGGGCACTGCCGATCCACGGCTTACCGAGCCCTTCATCGTTATTCTTCTCTCGGAACTCAACGTACAGAAGTTCGACCAGTTGCTCACAAAAGAACACGGCGAGCACATCCGCGCGTTCCCCGGCGGCAACGATGTGCGCGAGCTCTATCTCGATACCGCCCTCACAGACGAACTCAAGCTCCAAGGGGCGGTGCGAAGTTTAGAGCGCGCGGTGCAGGAAGAGCGCAAAAAGGAGGGGATGAAGGTGGGGGAGATGGCGAAGCTGACCTACGGCACGGCGGTTGCGCACTTGAGCGCGGCAACTGCGCAGATTAACAAAAGCAAAACATATATAAAATCTATTTTCAGAACCGAACCCGGACCTTGGGGCAGGGAGATAGAAATAGACGGCGGAAAAATAACGCTCAAAATTGAACGCGTGTAGCTTTTCACGCAGGCCTCGTTTGTGCTGGTGAACGGAAAAGCTGCCAGTGGGGCTGGCAGCTTTACGGTTCAAATTGGGATCATCTCGAAGAGCTTGAAAGCTGCGGTATCCTGGTCTGGACTATTCCGTTTCCGTCTGTGACCGGCGGTTATGCTCGCATCACCGACGAGGTAGGGAAGCTTTGCTCTCGCAAACAGCATCGAGAGCTCATAGTTCATAAACCGTCCCTCCCCTCCGGAGCGTTGCACGATCTCGGTCAATTCTGCTCTGGGGATAGGCGCGTTGTCGCGCTTTCGAATTTCCTCGAGCACCGCGCGGCACTCCGTTCCATACTTACCGTTGAAGTTGAGCGAACTGAATATCGCCTGCCAGTCGTTCTCGGTGATGGTTCTCTTGGAGCGCCTGCGTTTGAGCCGCGGGCGTTTGATGAAGCCGCAATGCAGCAGAGAACGGGCAGAGACGTTGTTAACCAGAGCAATCGTGACCTTGAGCTGCTCGCCGGGCCCGATGATCTCGTTTTCCGCGGCCCACCTCGAGAGCTCTTTCTCAATCCCCGCTGCCTTTTCCTGACACGCCTTTTTACGAGTCGCATATGTCATATGTCGGACCCTCCAATGGACCTCCGAGATTAAACAGTGCTGTATCGTCGGCGTCAAGGAGAAGGAATATCCGCTACCACGCCGTTCGGACAGAAATACTCAAGGGCACCGGTTGTGGTGCCCTTGGTTGATTCGTGCGCGTGCTTACCCGTCGTCAGGGGGGTGGGGTAGTTCCTCACCATTTGGGCCGAGGAGAGAGTATGGTTCGACGAAATCCAGGGTGCCAATCTCTGGTTGAACGGTGGCGGCGATGCGTGCCTCATACCCTAGCTGAAGGGCACAAGCAAAACCGGGCGGAACTTCGATGCCTGTCCCTCTGCAGAGATTGTGTAGTACGAGCCGCCGCCGTGTACCCATTTCCTCGAAAGCAGCGGTCAGTATCGTTCCGCGTGCCACAAAGAATCGTCGGTAGGCACGGTGGTGTACGTCGTTGCCAATCGGCTCGCCGTTCGGCATGAGGTACATGATGAGACGAGCATCAATGGCCGCTCCGATGAAATCCATCAGTGCGTGCCCGCTGTCGTTTCTCTCAGCGTGGGTAATAACAACGTCTTCCCGCTTTTTCGTTTCGGTCAGGTGAGTTGCAAGTGTGCTCATACGGGCCTCTCTTTCCTGTACAGTGTCGTCGTTCGGGTGTAGAAATGCGTGAAGCTCTCTCACGCCAGTATACCAGAGCGGATGGCGAGAAAGCGCCGTGAGTTATCCTCAGGCGACGAGTCCGACCCCCAGCCTCACTCCCAGAACTCCTTGAGCATCGGGTAGATGGTTGTCGCCAGGTGCTCGTTCAGGGTGTCGGTCGGGGAGTGCTCATCGGTGAGGAAGGGCGCACCCGCCGTCTGGATAGCACCGCGGTAGCGGCTGTTTTCAAACGGCGAGAGTGCCGCCGCAAGGCCCGGCGTCGGTTTCTTCGCGGCGACCAGAACGACATTCTGCGGCAAGGCGGGGTTCGCGGGGTCCGTCGCGAAGATAGCCGTTTCCGGAAAAACCGTGCTGAACGTTTTCCAGAATGCCGCGAAGAGCTGCCCGTTCTCACCGGTCAAGGCCGAGGCGACGTTCACCACGAGGACACCATTATCCGCGAGCGCCGAGGACATCGCCTCGAACGCCTCTCGCGTCGAGAGATGCCATGGAATCGTGAAGGCACCGTTGTACGCGTCCGTGTAGATGAGGTCGAACCGGTCGATCGTACGGTTCAGGAACACGCGTCCGTCCGTTTGAACGGTTTCGATCGGGCCGGTATCTGCCTTGATAAAAAATTGCCGCGCCGTGGCGGTGACCTCGGGGTCTATCTCGGCGACCGTCACCCTGCTTTCGGGGTAGGTTCGTTTGACGTATTCGGGGATGGAGTAGGTGCCGCCGCCCACGGCGAGCATCCGCGCCGGGTGCGGCTTTACGGCATCGATGAGTCTTGCCGAGAGCGTTATGTAGGGAAAGAGCAGGCGGTTCGCAGCGGCGGCCGCCACCGCGCTATGCGTCCCGTCCGTAACCCACGCGCCACCCTGCGTTGTGCCATCGAGGAGCAGGACGTAGGCGTACACCCCGTCCGCCAACGGCCGTTTGACGACGCGGATGTTGTAGTACTGACTATTTTTCTCGAACACCAAATTTTTCCGTTCACCGCCGACGGAAGTGGCCGCGACGATGGAGAGGACAAGTACCAGCAGGCCGACGCCGATAGTTTTCCGCGAGCGTTTCCAACCGAGGAGCGTTAGGCCGAGGATGCACAGTAGCGCGGCGACTCCCCAGACGATGTGCTCGACGGAGAACGACGGGATGAGCCAGAAGCCGGTGGCGAAGGTCGCTGCGATGCTGCCCAGAGTCGATGCGGCGAAGATGCCGCCGGATGACCGGCCGAGCTCACCGAGATCAGCGGTAGCGAGCTTTATGAGATATGGAGAGACCATCCCAAGGAGTGTGCTCGCCGGCGCAAAGAGCAGGAGAGCCGCCGCGAGCGAACCCAAACGGAGGCCGAAGTTCTCGCCGAGGATTGGGACCGCGTGGCGTTCGAGTGGAATGAGGACGACGAAGAACGCGGCGGCAAAGAAGATGAACGGGAGTAGCGTCTTCGTGCGGTCCGCGAGGATTCCGCCTAAAGAGTAGCCGAGGGCGAGGGCCGCAAGGATGACGCCGATGATGTTCACCCACACGAGGTACGACGCGCCGAGGTATGGGGCGAGGAGCCGCGCGCCGACGATCTCGATGACGAGCACCGCCGCACCGGAGAAGAAAGCGACGAGGTGGTACCGCGCGCGCCGGAACTTCTCGTTTCGGAATCCCAGTGCCACGTCGGTAATGGTCGTATTTTTATACGATGAGTCCCACCTTTGATTTCACCTCCGCGATTTTCCGAGCAGTGACTTCCGCTGCTCGCCCTGAGCCGCGTCGAAGGGTTTGCTTGAGTAGATTTGGTTTGGCTAGCAACTCCTTCTTCTTTTTACGGAAATCAGCGAAGTGGTCGGCGACGGTCGCGGCGAGCTCGGTTTTGAACTCGGAGTAGGTTTTGCCCTTAAACTTCCGCTCGAGGGTTTGGGCAGATTCGCCGGAGAGCGCGGCGTAGATGCCGAGGAGATTCGAGATGCCCGGCTTCTTCACTTCTTCGTATTTGATATCCGAGCCTGAATCCGTCGTCGCGCGCGCGATCTTCGCCTTGATATCTTCCGGCGAATCGTCGAGGAAGAGGCAGCCCGCGGGGTCGGACTTGGACATCTTCTTTTCTGGGTTCTTCAGGCTCATCACACGCGGGGTTTTCGTGAGGAGCGGTTGCGGTTCAATAAATGTTTTGCCCCCGCCTTCGCCGAGGCTTCGGCGGGCAGGGAACCTCGCGTTAAATTTTCGCGCCAGCGTTCGCGTGAGTTCCAGGTGCTGCAGCTGGTCATCACCGACCGGCACGAACTCCGCGTCGTAGAGGAGAATATCGGCGGCCATGAGTGTCGGATAGGTAAACAACCCGGCATTAATGTTCTCCTGCTGTTGCCTACCCTTATCTTTGAATTGTGTCATTCGCTCCAGTTCGCCGATTGGCGTGATGGTGTTCAGAATCCATGCCAATTCCGTGTGCGCCGGAATCAATGACTGCTGAAAAAGAACCGATTTTTTCGGGTCGATGCCGGCGGCGATAAAATCCGCCGCGAGTTCAAGAATTTGCTGCGGTTTTTCTTTTGGGTCGAAATCCTCGGTGAGCGAGTGAAGGTCGGCGATAAAGTAGTGGCAATCGTACTTCCCCGAATTCTGGAGGTCTACAAAGTTTTTGAGCGCACCAAGGTAATTGCCGATGTGCAATCGGCCAGTCGGTTGAATGCCCGAAACTAGAACGGGTTTCATGTTTCAGGTTTTATGCTTCAGGACCTAAATCTCGATCACCACCGGCAGAATCACCCCGATGGGTCGCCTGCAACGACCATACGGGGCAAGTCGGCCTTATATCTCTATTACGACAGGGAGGATCATGGGTCTCCGCTTGGTCTTATTGTACACGAACTGGCCGACCTGGTCGCGGATGAGCGTTTTTACGTAGTCGGGTTCGGTCTGCTGGTAGTTCGGGATGCGGGCGACAAGCCCCCGAATGCGTTTGCGTATCTCGTCCAGAATGACTTGGTTCTCCTTGAGGTAGATGAAGCCGCGCGAGATGATGTCGGGGTTCTTGAGGAGCTTGCCGCCGTGGGTCTTGTCGACGGTCAAGATAATGACGATCATGCCCTCCTGCGAAAGGTTGCGCCGGTCCCGTAGCACGACCTCTTCGACGTCGCCCACACCCAGGCCGTCCACCATCACATAGAAGGCGGGCACTTTCTCATCGGTCACGACGAATGAGTCCTTCGCGATGTGGGCCACCTGGCCGTTGTCCATCATTATGACGCGCGATGGGTCTATGCCCACTTCCTTCGCTATCTTTATCATCGTCTTCCGCAGGAAGTAGTACGCGTGGATAGGAACGATGAACTGCGGCCGCACGAGCTTCAAAACGAGCGAGATGTCCGCGCGGTGCGCGTGGCCGCCCGAGTGGATGTCGAGGAGCTGGTAGTTGTAGACCTCGTCCACTTGCCGCGCGATGTTATCCTGAAGCATCTGGACGCTGCGCTCGTTCCCCGGGACGACGGACGAGGAGAAAATGACCGTGTCGGTCGGCTTGAGGTGCACGAGGCGGTGCTCGCCGCTCACGATGCGCATGAGACCCGCGTTCGCTTCGCCCTGCGCGCCCGTGGTGAGGATGAGGAGTTTTTCGTCCTTGTACTTGTGGACATCTTCGAGGTTGATGAGCTGGTCGTTTTTCACTTTGAGGTAGCCGAGGTCGCGGGCGATCTGGACGTTGTCTTTCATCGAGCGGCCGTTCACCGCCACCTTGCGGCCGTGCCGTTCCGCTATCTTGATGATCTCCTTGATGCGCGTGAGGAGCGACGAGAACGTGGCGATAATGACGCGCCCCATGGCTCCCTTGATGAGGTCCTCCAGGTTCTTCTCTACCATGTGCTCGGAGAGGGAGAACCCTTCGCGCTGGATGCTCGTGCTGTCCACGAAGAGCGAGTGGACGCCGAGGTCCCCGATCTCCTTAAATATTTCGGTATCCACCGGTTTTCCGTCCTGGTCGATGGTAAGGCGGAAGTCGCCGAAGCTCACCATCTTGCCCGCCGGCGTGTCGAGGACGAATCCGACCGCGTCGGGGATGGTGTGGTCCACGTTGAAGAACTTTGCGGTGAAGTGTTCCGAAATGCGCGCGACCGAGCCGTGTTTGATGACCTCGAAACGGAGACGAGGCGCGTTGGTGAACTCGTGATGCCGACGCTCGACGATGGCTTTGGTGATCTCCGCGGTGTAGATGATGGGGTTTCCCAGCTTCTCGATGAGGTAGTGGATGGCGGCGATGTGGTCGTAGTGACCGTGGGTCAAGAGAATGGCGCGGATATGTTCCCGCTTCGACTGGAGGTAGGTAATGTTCGGGATAATGTAGTCGATACCCGGTGTCGACTCTTCGGGGAACTGGATGCCGACGTCGATGATGACGATCTCGTTGCCGTACTCGAAGAACGAACAGTTGCGGCCAATCTCTTCGAGGCCGCCTAAGGGGACGAACTTCAGGACCGGGTGCGCGTCGCCGTGCGCCGCGTGTTCCGACTTCGGAGGTCGGTGCGGGGCGGCGGGCCGGTCGGTTTGCTTTCTGACCGCTTGGGTTCCTGACCGTGCCCCGAACGGCGGCCGTGTGCGGGGTCGCGTGTCGTGGAATGTACGTTTGGTAATCATGTGGTGTTGTGGTGATTTTTGTTGTTGTTGTTCCGCCATGGCGGGACACAAGAAAATCTACAGCTCGCAAGTTCGCTACGATTTTCTGGTGTGGGCGAGAGAGGATTTGTCCGCCCGAGGCGGATCCGCCTTTGGCGGAAACCTCCACGAGATTGCTCTCATCCCGTTCCTTTTTCTTTATTTATATCTATTTGTTTTGCCTACTCGTTGATTTGTCGAACAATTGGTGGGGATGGGGAGATTTGAACTCCCATGGGATTGCTCCCGCACGCCCCTGAAGCGTGTGCGTCTGCCAGTTTCGCCACATCCCCAACATCGATAACTCCTGAAAAGTGCGGGACGCGTCTGCCGATTTCGCCACTCGCCCATTGCCGAGATTATAAAAGTAAGGGCTGCGTATACCAATTCCCTGCCTGCCGGCGGACAGGCGCCACCTGCCCAGGTATCGCGGGAAACGCACGTGCCGAAGACACGTTCCCGGAACGGTTTTAAAGCTGCATCCTGCGCTCTACGAAACTCGGTAGCATGAACGGTCGCCGGAGAATTTAGCTGGTACGGAAATGGTAGCAGAGCCCTTCGGGAGTGTCAACCGCACACTATTTCAGCGTCCTCGCCGTTTTGAGGTACCACGCTGCGACGTCTCGGAACCGGTCGGCCGGTTCGGCGATGAGGCCGCCGGGAACACCCTGGAGGCTCCGTGTCGCGACGTAGAGGTACTGCGGGGAATACAGGAAAACAGCGGGGTGGCCGGCCATGACGGCCGTTTGGAAGGCTATCAGCTCGGCTGCCCGCTTCGCGGGGTCGAAGTCGCGGCGGATGGTTTCGAGGAGCTGGTCCACTTTTTTGTCGTCGTAGAGCGCAAGGTTCAATCCGGGGTAGAAACGCTCGCTCGAGTGCCAGAACGGGTAGAGGTCCGATGGCGGATTCACGCTGTTGCCGAAGAGGAGCGCCTGGTAGTCGCGATTCTTGATGGCGCGTTCGGTGACGTCATCGATGGAGGTGACCTGCACCGTGACGTTCGCACCGAGCGCACGCCAGCGCCCCTCGAGTGCCGCCGCGGTTGCCTTGAGGAAGGGAATGTCGGGCACGGTGAGCGCGAACCCGAGCTTTACCGAGCCGCCCTTGACCGCTTTCGCGCGGAAGCCGTCGTTGCCGAGCTTCCAACCGCTCGCATCGAGGAGCGCCTTCGCGTCCTCGAGCGACGGCGGTACCGCGGTCGGCGCGCGTTCGAGGCCGGTCCCCGCAGGAATGGGATCGGCGGTAGGGACCGCGCGGCCGTCGAAGATATCCTCGACGAGCGCGGCGCGGTCGACCGCGCGATCCAGCGCCTCACGGACCGCCGCGTCCTTGAGCGCCAGGTTCTGGCCCTGGTTCCAGAAGACAGCATAGTAGTTCGGTAGCGTGAACGCGATGAGGTCGTAGGGTCGGTTCACCGCGCCGATGAGCTCCTGGTGTGGATCGGCAAAGCCGTCCACGTTGCCCGCATTGAAAGCTGCGAGGAGATCGCCGTTATTCGGGAAGAAACGGATATCGATGTTCTCAAGGAACGGCCGGCCCTGGGCGGCGCGTGGGTTCGCCTGAAGGTGGTAGGCGGTGATGAAGCCGTTCTGCTGCTGCTCGTACCGATCGAAGCGATAGGGGCCGCTCGAGACCGGCTTGAGGTTAAAGGCGGAAAGCCGCCAGTTCGCGGGCGGCGTTTCGGCGAAGAGGTGCTTCGGGAGGACGAAGAGGTCGCGGATGTTCTCGTCGAAGAACGCGTAGGGACTCGCGAGGTTGAACTGGAGCTCGAGCTCCGAGAGGCGGCTCACCGCGACGCCCTGCCAACTCGAGAAGAGCGGGGATTGCGCTTCGGGGTCCTGTATCTCTTGGACGGTGAAGATGACGTCATCGGAGGTGAGTTTCTCACCATCGGACCAGTGGAGCCCCTCCTTGAGTCGGATCTTCCAGGCGCGCCCCGTCTTGTCCACCTCGGTTTTCTGGGCGACATCGGCCAAACTCGCGAAGAGCAGGCGCACGAGCCCGCGGTCGACGTCGCTCGCTGCGAGGACCGGATTCACGTAGGTCGGCTGGCCGACAACACCCTCCGCGTAGTCCCCGCCGCGGGCCGGGACGATCGCGGTGTGGCTCCACGCAATAAGGATAATGAGCGCGACGAGCGCGACGACGAAGACGACTGCGGCTCCCAGGAAGGTGCGGCGCTCGCCCGACGAGAGCGATAGGTAGAGCTGCTTAGAACCCGTGATCATCGGTCAGCGAGGGTGCCGATCGCCCTGCTCGAACGGGGTTAGAATCGACCCACGAGGAGCTGGGCGAGCGCGAGTGCGACGAAGACAGCGGCGAGTACGACGGTAGCGATGAAGATGAGCTTCTCGAGGCCGCGGCGCGTCTGGTAGAATCCGCCGCCCTCGCCGCCGAAAATGCCCGAGAGGCCCGCCGAGCGCTCCTGGAGGAGAATGAGCACGACGAGCGCGATGGAGACGGCGATTTGGAGGGTGGTGATGATCATGTCCGTACTTTGGTCACGACGTGGACGATGAAGTTGATGACGCCTACGAGGACGGCCGCGTAGACGAGCGGCACGGTGCCCTGAATGGTAAGGTCCGTGGAGAGAATGTCAAGGACGTAGAGCACAAAAGCGTTCACCACGATGAGCCCCAGGCCGAGGGTAAGAATGATGACGGGCGTGAGGATGAGCTTCAGAATAGGTTTCAAAACAAAGTTCAGCGCCGTGAGGATGAGGCCGATCTTGAGGTAGGTGACCGCGTCACCCGTGATAGTAAAACCCGTCACGACGTACGCGGCGGCGAGGAGGCCGAGGATATTGGCGATCAAGGCAGCGAGAACGCGACCGGCCCAGCTCATGGAATGAGTATACACCGCGGAGCTACGAAATACGAGTGTGACTACGAATTACGAATAGCATACGAATTGTACGAATTCGTACTTCGTAGTTATTTGATCAGGTTCCGGAGCAAGCTCTCGCCCGTCATCTCGTCCGGCTTCGGGATATCCATGAGCTCGAGGATGGTGGGGGCCACGTCGGCCAGGATACCCGTCGTTTCGGTGGCGAGGTTCCGCCAGTTGGTGAACTTCTTTCCTTTGAACGCGGGGCCGACGAGGTAGAACGGGACCGGGCTCGAGTCGTGCTGGGTCTCGGGCATGCCCGTCACCGGGCTCACCACTTCCTCGAGGTTGCCGTGGTCAGAGGTGATGATGAGCGTGGTTGCTGTGCCCGCCGCGGCGGCGACGAGTCGTCCCACCTCGCGGTCGATGATCTTGGCCGCCTCGACGCACGCATCGAAGTTCCCGGTGTGGCCGATGGTGTCGGGGTTCGAGTAGTTCGCGAGCACGAAGTCGAACGCCTGATTCCCTATGGCCTCGACGAGGCGGTCGGTAATAGCGCGTGCCTGTAGCTCCGGGTGCTCGTCGGGGTGCACGAGGTTCATCGAGGGAATAATGACGCGGTACTCGTTCTGGTACGGCGGCTCGCGGTAGCCGTTGAAGAAGTACGTGACGTGCGCGTACTTGTAGCTCTCGGCGATGCGGAGCTGAGTCTTGCCGAGGTCGGCGAGGATGAGACCCAGGGGTTTGGTTATCGGGTCGGGCGGGAAGGCGACCGGCACGGTGCTCGTCTCTTCATAGCGGGTCAAGGTGGTGATAGAGAGGTCGTTGAGTGGCGCGGTGGGGAACTTGTCGAACCCCGGCACCGTGAACGCCTCGAAGAGTTGACGGATGCTGTCCTCCCGGAAGTTGAAGAAGATGATGGCATCGCCGTCCGCGATCGGGCGACCACCCGCCCCGGAAGAAGCGGAGCTTCTTACGGGGCCCGTGAGCCGGAGCGGCGGCAGGTATTCCTCGGAGAGCCCCTTTGCGGTGAGTTCGGCGATGGCCGGCGCGGGATCCTCCACTGCCTTGCCGCTCTGCCCCACGAGGCAGCCATAGGCCTTCTCGGTGAGCTGCCAATTCTGGTTGCGGTCCATGGCGTAGTACCGACCGATGAGGGTGGCGAGCCGCTCCTTCGGGACCTTCTTGAGGAAACCGGTCACCGACCGCGGCGGGCTATCCTTGCCGTCGGCGAAGAGGTGGAGGTTCACGCGGTCCACGTCCTCACGTTTCGCCATCACGAGGAGCGCCTCGAGGTGGCCCTGCGAGGCGTGCACGTTCGCGGCGGTCAGGAGGCCGACGAGGTTGACAGACGAGTTCCGTTCGCGGGCGTGTGCAAAGGCGCGCTTCAGGACCTCATTCTTGAAGAACGTTCCGTCCTCTATGGCCATCGTGATACGGGGGAAGTACTGGTAGACCACCTTGCCGGCACCGAGTGAGAGGTGCCCCACCTCGCTGTTGCCGACCTCGCCCCATGGCAAGCCGACGGCGATGCCGGAGGCCTGGAGAGAGGTCACCGGGTAGTGCTCCTCGAGCGCGGGGAGCGCGGTGAGCCGAGCCGCGTAGATGGGGTTCGACTCGTTCGCGCCTCCGAGGCCCCAGCCGTCGAGGATGATCAGTACGACCGTACGTTTCATACGGAGTGAATTGTACGGTATTTCCGGATTGCTCGACAGTACCGGGAACGGTGTGTACGTGATCGGCGAAGGCGCAAACCTCTCCGAACTCACGCGGCGCCTCACGCGAGCGGTTCCACGTCAGGCGCCCCTTATGATATACTGTACGAAAGGAAGCACATCCTACCTATGCCGCTCTCCGTAGAGGACTTGAAAAAGTTGTTTGTAGATAAGGATTACCTCACCCGGGCCGAGTTCGAGGAAACGGTCGCCGAGAGCACAAAGAACAACGTGCCGGTCGAGTATACGCTCGTCGCAAAAAATCTCGTCGACGAAGAAAAGCTCGGCGAGGTCATCGCGAATGCGCTCGGGTATCCCTTCATTAATCTATCCAAAGTGAAGATCTTACCCGAGACGCGCAACATTGTGCCGGAACTCACCGCGCGCGCACAGAACGCAGTGGCATTCGAACACTCCCCCGAAGCCATAAAAATTGCCCTCTGCGAACCGCAGAACCTCGAGTTCATAAACCTACTGGAGCGGAGGACCGGCGAAAAGGTACTCGTGTACTACGCCCCTCCGACGGCGATCGAGGAGGTCCTCAGGCAATACAAGGGAAGTTTGGTCGAGCAGGTGAAGCGCCTGATCGAGGATGTCGGAGCAAATCCCGCGAACGAAGAGGACATCGTGAAGCTGGTGAACCTGCTCGTCGAGTATGCGCACGATAACCGCGCTTCCGATATTCACATCGAACCAGCGAAAAGTTCGGTGGCGGTGCGGTTCCGCATTGACGGCGTGCTGCACGAAGTGGTGCAGTATCCGCTGCTCCTCCACGAGAAGATCGTCTTCCGGATAAAGATCATGGCGCGGCTCAGGACGGACGAGCAGAGCGCGGCACAGGATGGACGGTTCGATTTTAAGGAGGATAAAGGGGAAACGTTCGACGTCAGGGTATCCATCGTTCCCGTGGTGAACGGTGAGGACGTGGTGCTTCGGATACTCTCGGAGCACACGCGGCGATTGTCCCTGAAGGGGCTCGGATTCGAGAAGAAAGATCTCGATAAGGTGATGCGGGCCATCTCGAGTCCGTACGGCATGGTGCTTTCGACCGGGCCCACGGGGAGCGGCAAGACCACAACGCTCTACGCGCTGCTCCAACTTTTGGACACTCCGTCGGTGAACATCATTACCATCGAGGACCCGGTCGAATACGACATGGAACACATTCAGCAGATCCAGGTAAATCCAAAAAAGGACCTTACCTTCGCAACGGGGTTGCGCTCCATCGTGCGGCAGGACCCGAATGTCATCATGGTCGGCGAGATACGGGACAGCGAGACCGCCGCCATCGCGGTGAATGCGGCAATGACAGGCCACCTGGTGCTCTCGACCCTGCACGCGAACGATGCGGCAACGACTCTGCCGCGCCTCCTCGAGATGGGGCTCGAGCCATTCCTTATCGCTTCCGGGGTTAATGTCATCGTTGGGCAGCGGCTGGTGCGAAAACTGTGTGAGCAGTGCAAGGCGAAAGCGCACCTGGCGCTCGAAGAACTCGAAATGATAGAAGCCGATCCGGTAATACGGGAGTTCGTCATACGGGTGAGCGGGATGAAGGATATCAAGGACCTCACCGTCTACAAGAACACCGGTAAGGCGCCGGAAGACCCGAAAGGAGATACCACCTGCCATGCCTGTGACGGCGTTGGGTACAAAGGCCGAACGGGAATTTTTGAGGTGCTCGAGATGAGCGATAAGATCCGCGCCCTGGTCGTCCAGCGGACCTCGGCGGACATTGTCAATCGAACGGCCCGTGAACTCGGCATGACGTCGATGCTCTACGACGGGATCACCAAGATACTCATGGGCATAACGACCTTGAGCGAAGTCTTCCGGGTTACCAGAACATAAATCGCAATGCACTTTACCCTACCGAGCCTACAGCGGGTCAGTCTCCAGGAGAAAGTTGACTTTGCAAAGAACCTGCACGTCATGCTGCAGAGCGGCATACCGATCAACGATGCCCTGACGTCGCTCGGAGAACAGATGAAAGACCGACCACTCGGCGCGATCCTGCTCCACGTGCGGGGGAGCCTCGAGAAGGGCACGGCGCTGTCCGAGGCGTTCGGGAAGGAGCGCGACGTGTTCGGCAATGTGTTCATCAGCCTCCTTAAGACAGGAGAAAAGAGCGGAACCCTCGAAGAGAACCTTGCCTTTCTTGCAACGTGGCTCGAACGTGACAACGACCTCAAGAGGAAGATCCAGGCCGCCACACTCTACCCCAAGATCATCTTCACCGCCGCGGTGCTCTTGAGCGCAGCGCTGGTCACGTTCATTCTGCCCAAACTGGAGCCGCTCTTCCGAGAACTCCACGTCGCGCTGCCGCTCCCGACAAGGATCCTCCTCGGCACATCGGTATTCCTCGCGAAGTTCTGGATCCCCGTCGTCCTCGGCATCATCGCCGCCGTGGTTTTTTTCAGGTTCAGCAACCGGGTACGGGCAGTCCGGCGTGTTTTTGATAGCCTCTACCTCAAGCTGCCCTTTTTTGCGGACCTGCTCAGGGATTACCAGCTCGGGTTGATCTCCCAACTCCTCTACACCCTCTTTAAGAGCGGCATTCCGCTCACCGAAGCGCTCACCATCGCTTCCGGAGCGGCGACGAACGTCCGCTACCAGGAATCCATTGCCGTGCTCTACGAACGGGCAGCGAAGGGAACGAAGCTCTCGGAGGCAATGGGGTACTTTCCCGCGCTGTATCCGCCGAACCTCATCATGATCATCGGCGCGGGCGAAAAGAGCGGATCACTCGAGAAATCGTTCGAGTATCTTTCGGAGTTCTATGCGCAGGAGGTGGACAATACGACGAAGAAGCTGCCGACGGTCATCGAGCCGATACTCCTCGTGCTCATCGGTCTCGTGGTCGGCCTGATCGCGCTCGCCATTCTTTCCCCGATCTATGACCTCGTCAGCACCCTCCAAAAGTAGCGCCCGAACCTCCGCCGGCTTCACGATCGCCGAGGTGCTGATAACCATCGGCATCGTGGGGCTCCTCGTTGTGCTGTCCATTCCGGTGTATGAATCGTTCCAGGTGCGGAACGATCTTGGTACCGCGAAGAATAACGTCGTCCAGTCGCTGCGCCGCGCCCAGACGCTCGCGGGCGCCTCGGACGGGGATACGTCCTGGGGAGTGACCGTGCAGAGCGGGAGCATCGTCCTCTTCAGGGGAGCGAGCTATGCCGTCCGCGATACCACCTACGACGAAACGTTCACCCTACCCGGCACCATCACCGCCTCCGGAACGACCGAAGTGGTGTACGCAAAATTTACCGGCATGCCGCAATCCACCGGCACGATCACCATGACGGCCGTCAACGGTCAGACCAGTACCATCAGCATCAATGAGAAAGGGACCCTCACCTACTAGCACCCACTCTGGGAACACTATGAGATACCTGCATCGCCACGATGGGTTCGGTCTCGGCGAAGTGGTGGTGGCGGTCGCCGTGTTCGTTGTTTTTGTCGTGGTGTTCACCGCCGCCCTCATTGTAGGCAAGGAAAGTTCTGCGCTCGCGGGCGCCCGGGGCCGGGCCGTGCTCATCGCCGAAGAGGGCATCGAGGCGACGCGGAACATCCGCGATGCCGCATTCTCGAATTTAAGCGACGGGACCTACGGCTTAGCCATTTCAAGCAGCACGTGGACGTTCTCCGAGTCGTCGGATACCGTCGGTATTTTTTCACGCACCATCACGATAGCCACCATTGATTCGAACACAAAAAAGGTGACCGCCACGGTAACCTGGCAGCAGAATCCCACGCGGACCGGCTCGGTGAAACTCGATTCATACCTGACCAATTGGGCGGCGGCCGCGCACGTTCCTTCGTGGTACAACTCCAGCTGGATCTACCGCAAGCAGCTCACCCTGGACCACGCGCTTGTCGCCGGCACCTCGACCTTGAGCAGCTTCCCCGTCCTCGTTTCGTACACCGATGCCGACCTTAAAACGACCGAGAATGGCGGCCACGTCGCCACCTCGACCGGCTACGACATCGTCTTTACGGACAGCGACGGCACCACAAAGCTCGACCACGAGATCGAAAGGTACACCACGTCGACCGGCGCCATCGCTCTGTGGGTACGGATCCCCACGGTCAGCACCTCGACCGACACCACCTTCTACATCTACTATGGTAACAGCTCGGTGACGAGCACCCCAGAGAACGCGAACGGCGTCTGGGACATAAACCACAAACTGGTCAGCCACATGGAGGACGACCCCGACACCTCGCACGTCGAGGACAGCACGTCGAACGCCAACCATGGAACGAAGAGAGGAGCCGGTGAACCGGCCGTGATGGCGAGCGGAGAAATAGGTGACGCCCAAACCTATGACGGGTCGAACGACCGCATCGATGCCGGTGCGTCTTCAAGTATCAGCAACGTCTTTGCCTCCGGCGGCACGGTGGAGGCCTGGATCTACCCGACCGGCTGGGGCGGGAATAGCAACGGCCGAATCTACGACAAAGGGGACACGTTGGGGTGGTCGCTCTACGTTGATGACGTAACCGGCACGGCGGAGCTGACGTTCGTTCACGGGGATACGTCAGGGGGTGGCTACGGCAAGTGGATCACGGGCAACAGTACGATTGCGCTCGGCCAGTGGCAGCACGTGGCAGTCGTCTTCGATAAGAGCAGTATCAGTAATGACCCGACCGTGTACATCAACGGCGTGATAAAAGCTACCACTGAAAATCATGCTCCCGCTACCGCGTACGTTACGGATGAGACAAAGGACTTGAACGTCGGTAATGGGCAGGATGAAGCCACGGCCTTCGCCGGCACCTTGGACGAGATCCGCGTGAGCGCTACGAGCCGGCCTGCCGGCTGGATAACGACCGAGTACAACAACCACACCAACCAGGGAACCGGCGTGGGGAAGTTCATCAAAACAGTGGGCGCGGAGGAGAATTGTTAGGTATACTATCTATTGGGTACACTATTCAGTATACGCAGCGCAATGAGTCCCGAGAAATTCAAGGGGGAAAATAAATCGCTTTACACCAGTCGTTCGGTCGGGGGGTTTTCTCCCACACCACACCGAGCGCCGTGGTTTCGCCGCCGTGAGGTTCACGCACGCTTTGGTCTGGCGCGGGGGTTCACCCTCATCGAGTTCATCATCTACATCGGTCTCGCCGGTTCTCTCCTCACGGTTATTTCCGTTCTCCTCTTCTACATGCTGCGGGAGAATGCAAAAAATCAGGTGATTGCGAACGTCGAGCAGGAGGGCAACCAGGCGATGCAGATAATAACCCAGACTATCCGTAACGCCCAGAGCGTCAACGGTTTCTAGCGCGCCATGCCGAAGCCGACCGCCCCCGCGCGGATCGTCCGCAACGTCGCCATCGCTACGCCCGTGGAGGTGTGATTCCGTTTCGGCTGGCCGCGGTATTTCATTCTTCATCCTCCATTAGCTATTCAGTTGTGCACTGACGGCCGTTGAGGCATGTCTGGATAGGATATGATATAGTAAGGGTGATAAGGATAAAAGGTCGAACGACTGTAAAACCATATTCCATGCTACACGAACTCATAACCAAACTGTGGCAGCCAGCGCACCGTTCGAAGACCATCGCGGTCGCCGTCGTCATCCTGCTCGCCGTCGCTATCGCCATTGGCGGCGTGCGCTGGTACGGCGCGCGGTTGCCGTGGAGCGGTCCCGCACCCGAGCCTGACGCGAACCTCCTCGCCGGAAAGGATGCCTACGCGCTCGCGCTCGAACGTGCCCACACGTGGAAACCGGACGCGGTGCTCACCAGCATGACGTCCAAGGTCGGCGCGACCGGCGTTACCGGGCGTTCCGATGACTGGGAGGCGCTCTTCGTTTCGTCGAGCACACCCCGCCGCGCGCTCCGCGTGACCATAGCGAACCGCATCGTTACCGGTGCCGAGGAGATAACCTATGTCGCCACAGGCGCACCGCTCCCGGACACCATCATCCCCTCACGGCAAGCGGTGACCGAGGTGCACGCCATCAAGGGCTACGAAAAGGAACCGGTGCAATCATCCAAGCTGCTCTACGGTCCCGACGGGAAGACGTGGTACTGGGCCATCCAGACACCTCGCGGCGTGACCACGGTCAAGGCGCAGTAGTCGGATCAATACGCTGGTGAGCAGATTAGCTCGTTAGCAGATGCACGAGGCCGGATTTCGAAAAACTAACGAGCCGCAGGGCTAACGAGCCAACGAGCGAACCGGCTCATGAGCTAACGAGCTGTACGAAATGTCACACCGTTCGAAACGCGACCCCCGCCGACTCGTCGTTCTGGTCGAGTTCACGAGCCTCGCCCCACTCGCGGCGCCGTCCCGGTGGCTTACGCCGCGACCGGGGCTAACGACAGTTTTCTTTCACCACGACCCTGTAGATAGCAATGGCTCCTAACCTTACCATGAGGTCCGCACGCCAATCGTTCCTGTTCTACCTCATTGCGTTCATTGTCAGCTTTTCGCTGATGGCATTGGAAATCGTGGCGGGGCGGCTTATCGCTCCGTACTTAGGTGTGTCGATCTATACGTGGACCAGCGTCATAGGGATCGTCCTTGCGGGGATTGCAGCGGGGAATTTTTTCGGAGGATGGATTGCCGACACGTGGCACCCGCAGCAGGTGCTCGTCTGGACGCTCGCGGCGGCAGGCGGATCGAGTATCGTCAGCCTGTTCTTGCTTTCGGGTCTTGGGACCTTTTTGAACCGGCATGCGGTCTCGCTCATCGCGGCGTCGCTCGGCCTTGCGGGCGCCGCATTTTTCCTGCCGAGTTTTTTCCTCGGGATGGTAACGCCGCTCCTCATAAAGCTCGCGCTCCATACGCTGGAAGAGACGGGTCGCATCGCCGGCTGGATCTACGGCACGGGGGCGGTCGGAAGCGTTGCCGGCGTTTTCGTGACCGGTTTTTTCCTCATTACGTACGTGGGTACGCGGCAGATCGTGGTGAGCGTTTCGGTTCTCCTGGTTCTCCTCTCGGGCGCCATCTTCGTGTGGCGCCGAGCGCGGCCGCCGCTCCTTCTCTTGTTTGTGGTAGGCGCGGTCGGTATCGCATCGTTCTTTGCGCCGGCAGTTCCGTGCGAGAAAGAGAGCCAGTACTACTGCATTCAGTTTATTCCCGCGGGCGATGGGGTAAGCGTTATGCTGCGGCTCGATCACTTTACACACAATCACATTTACCTGGATGACCCGAAGCATCTTGGAGATTCGTACCAGCAGGTGTTCGGCTTGCTCTCAAGTTACGCCTCTCGGAAGTACGACCCCCGCCGCACGATGCTCATTGTGGGCGGCGGCGGCTACATTCTCCCGCGGTTCCTCCAAAAGTACGCGCCGGACATTTCTCTGAATACGGTGGAGATCGATCCCGAGGTAACGCGCGCGGTGGAGGGGCTCGTCGGGACTTTTACGTTCCCTGTGGTCAATACGGACGGGCGGGTGTACGTGGAGCGGCTCTCTGACCGAACGCGATACGATGTCGTTTTCGTTGACGTGTTCCAGGACGTCTCGGTGCCGTACCACCTCGTCACCAAAGAGTTTATGGAGACAGTTCTCCGGCACCTGACCGATCGTGGCATCTATGCGGTGAACGTCGTTGACCGTCCGGACGGCGACTTCCTCGCCTCCGAGGTGAAGACCATGCAGGAGGTATTCCCCCAGGTGCGGGTGTTCACACAAGCTCCCCAGGCAGGGGAAACCATGATCAATAAGACGCACATCGTCCTTGGGACGAGGGATGCTTTCGACGAGGCCCTGTGGAACGCGGTGAAGGCCCAGCTCCCTCCGGGCGACCGTGACATTGCGTGGAGCCCTTCCCGAGAGACGGTCGCAACGTACCTCCGCCAAGGGCGCATTCTTACCGACGACTACGTGCCCGTGGAACACATGCTCGCATCCGTATCTCGCGACATGCAGAGGGAAACGAGCGTACTGAACCAATAGGTATCCGCGCATGACACACGTCTTCAGACAACGCGCCGCTATCGTACTGATCGTTCTCGTCAGTTACTCAACCATACCTTCTTCGTTCCTCACGAACGTCGGGTTAGAGACAGCCGCGAACAGGGTGGCAGTTCCGGAAGCGCATGCTGCCCAGAATGACGTCATCCTCCTCTGGGACGGCGCCACCGTCCCTGCGGGATGGGCGTGCACTTCGTGTGTCGCGACCGACCCGTTCTACCAGGTGTTCCCGCGGGCGAGCTCCACCTACGGCGCCGCGAGCTCGAGCGTGGACACCGCCACGCACTCCCTGACATTTTCTACGTCCACAGCCCCAGCCGGCAAGGCCGGTGGCGCTGGCGGCTCCGCGGAGGTTGCGGGAACGGCCACGCACCCGTGGCCCGCTAACGCGACGACCACCGCGACCGACATCAAGCCGCCCTACCAAAATCTGAAGTTCATCCGCGCCAGTAACCCCAGCACCCTGCCGAACGGGACGATCGGCATGTTCGATGTCGCCGCCACGAGCTCCCTGCCCGCCAACTGGACCTACTACTCCGCCATGAACGGGGACTACCTGCGCGGAGAGAATGCGACCACGACCGGCGGCACCGCCACCCACACCCACTCCCTCACCGCCAACATTGTCTCCGGCACCTCAACCCTCTCGCTTGCGGCTGGGACCAAAACCACCATTGCGACTCCTACCCATACCCATGCCATTGCCAGTTCCACAACCATCGGTACGGACAATAACGCGCCGCCGTTCGTGACCGTGGTGTTCGCCAAACTGACCGCCACCTCCTCGCTCCCGGACGGCTTGATCGCGATGTTCGATGACCCCACCCTGCCCGCCAATTGGAGCATCGTTTCCAATGCATCACCCTGGACGGGCAACCTGCTCAAGGGGAGCAATAGCTACGGCGCGACCGGCGGGAGCGCCACGCACAACCACACCGGTTCCGTAGTGTTCACGTCGGGCGCCCCCAGCGCAACGGGAGCGGTAGGGGGCAACAGCGGCAGCGCGTATGCTTCTTCCACCCACAACGTGACCTACTCGGTGGGCAGCGGGAACTCTCTGCCGATCTACCGCGATACGATCGTGGGGAAGTATACTGTTCCCATATCCGTCGCCGTGAGCTCGACCATCGCTTCCGAGGTTGCAACCTTGAACTCCGGCGACACCTCCCAGTACGCGAATACCGTTGGCTGCACCGCCTCCTCCACCTGCGCGGCCTTCACGCTCACCGCAGGCGGGGCTCCCACCCTCGCCTCGGTCAAGGTCACGGAGAACGGCACCGCCTCCTCGGCCACCCTCTCGAACCTCGCCCTCTTCTATACCACCTCCTCCGTCGGGAGCTCGGCTTCGACCACCTTCCAGTACGGCTCCACCGTCCCGAGCTTCACGTCGGACGCCGCCACCGTGAGCGGCTCCCTTACTATGTCCTCCGGCACCCCCTACTACTTCTTCGTCCGCTACGACCTCGCGAGCACCTCCACCTACCCTGCTTCCGGAGAGACCGTTGACTTCCAGATAGCCGCGAGAGGCGACGTCACCTTCTCGGGCACCTCCACCTCGACCGGCACCTTCCCCGTGAACCTCGCGAGCTCGACCTTGGTCACCCCGAACGCCACCTCCGTCACCTACGGCTCGGGCCTCTCGGACGGCGCCCGCTCGGGCGAGTCCGTCACGATCGGCGGCTACGGCTTCGGCACCGCCTCCGCAGGCGCGAACCGGCAGGACTGCTCGACCGCGACCACCAACCGCGGCTGCGTCCAGTTCGTGGCTGGCGGCACCGCCACCGTAGACGCCTCCTCCATCACGAATTGGACGAACACCGCCATCACCTTCACGGTTTCCTCCACCCTGGCGAGCAACGGCGGTACGAGTGCTCTCCAGGTGACCGCCGCGGCCCAGAACGACGCCACGCCCCTCACCTACTATGTCTACCCGAACGTGACCGCACTCTCCTCCCTCGCTGCGAACGCCGCCCGCACGTACGACGCTGCGGACAC
>Ga0315273_10000015_pt1 | contig 146591 bp, 167 predicted proteins | sample YL17G02_0_MG_FD_205753 | JGI IMG/M metagenome (GOLD analysis project Ga0315273, IMG submission 205753) | Sediment microbial communities from Yellowstone Lake, YNP, Wyoming, USA - YL17G02_0 | ecosystem: Environmental > Aquatic > Freshwater > Lake > Sediment | place: USA: Wyoming | collected... | reverse complement strand
TCAAAAACTGACTAACTATCTAAACTGGTATAATACAAGAAGACCTCATCATGCTCTGAAGCTTGAGACGCCAGAGGGTTACTTGAGGAAATTTATCCAAAGTCCGAAATGTATGTGACCAGTACAAAAGGTAGCAAAGAAGGCTCAAAATCTGCTAAACTAAAGGTATGGCAAATGCGCCTGCCGCAACACTCTATCTAGCAAGATTACCATTTGAATTTCTAGTTTGGTGGTTTTGGGAAGCACCGGGTAAATTAGTAAAGATTCTAAAATTTATTTTTCTAGCTTTCGCGCATTTATTTTCGATAAAATCACTTTTCACCACATACTTTCAGCCCTGGAAAAATGAGTATCGGGAAGGTCTTGTCCGCACTGCGATATTTATCGGTGCCTTTATGAAAACCATTCTGATAATTTTTGATGTTTTTATTTTATCAGCTATACTAGTAACCGAGGTTTTAGTTTTTGCGGTGTGGCTGGCATTGCCATTTTTCGCGATAGTATCTTTATATGGAGCAATTTTCGCCTAGCGTTTCAAAAATATTTGCAGTTGCCGCTTTTGCCAATATCTACTCATCGGCCATTTTTAGGATTGCCCGATCTACTACGATGGCTCTTTTAATAATTCTTATCGCCATTTCGGCAACTAATTCAATTACAAAACTAACTTATTTTGTAGCTAGCATAGCTATCATATTTTTTATCTTTGAGATTTTTTTCAATACAAAAGTAATGAAAGAAAAGCCGAGGGCTCTAGAATCAAAAAACCTAGCCGACTTGGTTACTTTTGAAACTGCCAGGTTGATTCTAAAAATACCCAATCCAAATTCTCTTAAAAATCTCTTTTCGGGCATTTTAAAAGATCCTAAAGTTTTATTTGTTCTCACTCGAGCTGATATTGTTGGTAGCGATATCAAAAAATTAAATCTCGATGAGCAGATAAATTTCAGTGAAATTGTAGCCGAATCTAAAATCTGGGCAGAAAAAGAAAACAGAAAAGTTATTGATACCCTTGATATATTGCTCGCTGTTATTTCAAAATCCGAAAAATTAAAAGCTCTTCTTTTTGAAAAAGAAATTAAAGAAGCTGATTTATTAAATATTGTCTTTTGGGCACGGGCAGTTTTCGAGCCAAATCCTACACCTTTCTGGGAAAAGGGTGTGGAAAGTTTGGGTCCGGGAATTTCTGATTTTTGGACCGGTGGCTGGACGCTGGAAACCGAAAAGTTTACTTTTGACATAACGAGGCAAATGCAAAAGGGGAAACTTGTGGCTTTTTTGGTTGGGCGAACCCGTGAGATTGAGCAGGTAGAAGAAGTCCTGGCTCGCAGCGAAAAAAGAAATGTGCTTCTAATCGGTGCGCCGGGAATTGGTAAAACTACTGTAGTTTATGGGCTGGCTGAAAAATCAATCAAGGGAATTCTGCCGCCCGTTTTAAAATATAAAAGGTTTTTGGAACTGGATGTTACCGCTCTTACTGCCGGAGCCGGCGGCGGAGAACGCGAAGCGCGAATCGAAAATTTGCTTACTGAAATTTCACACGCCGACAACGTCGTGCTTTTTGCTCCGAATATAGAAAACATGGCCGGAGCTAGCGGCACAGGTATTAACGTTACCGGTCACTTTATTAACGCTCTTGGTTCCGGCCGTTTGCAGGTTATTGCTACCACTACCCGAGAGGCATATCGCCGCTATATTGAAAATCAGAGTACTTTTGCCGCCGCTTTTGAAGTAATCGATATGGCCGAACCATCTGAAAACGAAGCGATTAGAATATTGGAAGAAGCCGCCGGCCGAATTGAAATAAAAAACCGGGTAAGTATTACCTACAAAGCAATTCAAAAAACTATTCAGCTTTCCGAAAGATACCTGGTCGATCGTGTCTTGCCCGGAAAAGCAATTGATCTGCTCGACGAAGCCACTACCGCTGCATCTTTAAAGAAAAAGGTTTTATTAGAGGCACACGATGTCGAAGAAATAATTAGCCAAAAAACTAATGTACCGATATCTACCGCCGGTGGCGAAGAGGCTCAAAAATTACTTGATCTAGAAAAAATCCTGCATGAACGGATAGTTGACCAAGACGAAGCAATCGTGGCAATTTCCAACGCCCTGCGCCGCGCGCGAACAATCGAGCGATCCACAAAGCGGCCGATTGGCGCTTTCCTTTTCCTGGGACCAACCGGGGTAGGGAAGACTGAAACCGCTAAGGCAATTGCTTCCCAATATTTTGATAGCGAAGAGCGGATTATCCGGATCGATATGAGTGAATACCAAGATGAATCTTCAATTAATCGATTAATCGGCGCCCCACCGGGAACCGGAAAATATGAGGAAGGCGGGGAGTTTACCGAGAAGATCCGACAAGCCCCATTTTCTTTAATTTTGCTGGATGAAATGGAAAAAGCTTCCATGAAAATCCAGGAATCTTTTCTGCCGGTTTTTGACGAAGGAATGCTTGAAGATTCGCTTGGTAGAAAAATCGTCTTTACCAATACGATTATTGTTGCGACTTCCAACGCCGGTGCGGAATTTATCCGCGAATCAATTCAGGGTGGAAAGGCGGTTGATGTTCTAAAAAAAGAGTTGTTAGAAAAATTGCAGCGGGAAGGGGTTTTTAAGCCTGAATTTTTAAACCGGTTTGATGATATTGTCGTTTATAAACCTCTAAATCCAGAGGAAGTTGTCCAAGTAGCCGGTTTGATGATAAATGAGCTTACCGAAAGGCTAAAAAAACAAGATATATATATAAAGGTAGGGGAGCCTGCAACTAAACTTATTGCCCAGGCTGGCTACGATCCTACTTACGGAGCAAGGCCGCTTCGCCGCTACATTGCTGATCATCTTGAAGAGAAAATTGCTGAAAAAATGCTCTCCGGCGAAATCCGCCGCGGCTCCCACGTTACCATCTCCACCGAAAACAACCAACTTACTATCTCCGTTTAATAAAGACATTAGCCCACGAAGCCCTGCTAAGCGGGGCGAAGTGGTCGCAGGTCGCGAGAGTATCTAAATCATCAACCAATAAGCGAAATCTAGCCCACGAAGTGGTCGCAGGATTCGACCCGTCTCGCCGACGAGGGGAGAGTCCTTAGTCCGAAAGGACGCAAGACGCGAAGCGGATTTAATCATTGAGCGATTAGCGAATCTAGCCCACTTTAGTGGTCACAGAGCGCTTTAGCGATCTTAGGAGTGAAACGACGCAGAGCGCGAAGCGATCTATTTTGTTACGTAGAATCCTATAGTTTGACAATTTTCTTCCCTCCGTGTTATTATTTGCGCTTACACAAAGGCAAACACCCCTTAACAACTCACTAGCAACCGCGAAAACCGGAGGGAGGAAACAACAAATGGATTTCTTCGATGTTGTTCAGGGGATATGGCTGATCCTCTGTTGCGTGGCTTTCGCCGTTTACAGACGGAGAAACAAGGACGACAGTTTCCATTTCCGTCTTCGAAGTATAGCAGTCGCCATGGTAATCTGGTGGATGGGCTACTGGGTCTTGATGTTTATCCAGAATCGCCTAGTCGACTAAGCCAATTCCGCGAAAAGCGGAAGTAGTGAAAGAAAAGGAGCGTACTCTAATGAGTAAAGAGATCCGGGAAAACCTTGACGCGCTGCTGCGATCTTGGCCATTCAGCGGCACTGCCTGGCAAAAGATGTTAAGCTCTTCGCGCTTAACCCTTTCTCGCCGTTACCAACTGGCAAAGGGTCTCTCAGACAACAAGACCTGGGACGTTTTAATCAGCGTGGGAATGGTCCTCCAGCTTCTTGTGTTTACAGTCGGTTTCTTTTTCGTAATCGGCGGTTTTGACACACTCAGCGACAGAAACGGTATCGATCCCGGCACATCCAGAGGCGCCGCCCTAATCCTCTCCGGAATAATCGTTTCCTGGGTAGGCGGGGTTCTCGCCTGGTTATTCACCGCCTATTCGAGAAGAATCCAGCGCTGGATTGGAATCGCGGAAGGCTTGCTAGAAGCAAACCGGAAACCAGAAAAGAAACCGACGAAGCCGAAGAGTGCGCCAGAAAAGAAAAGAGGAGGAGCGAAAGGTGCGAGCAAGAGATCCGGCGCCGGCAGCGGCTGACGAAAACATCATTCCTATTACGATGGGAGTGCAGATCGACGAAGAAGTTGCCCGGCCAACACTGGCGGCAGTCTTGCTCTTCACCGCTCTTGCCATAATTGGCCTTATATTATCTCGCAAGGAAAGGGGATAAAGATGGCACTGAAAAACTGGGTAATACTGCTAGCTGCTTTTCCTCTTGGATTTGCGGTCGGCTATATTTTCCAGGGCTGGAACGTGGTTATCATCGTCGGTGCGGCTATCGTTTTGATCGCACTGCTTCTAAGAAAAAGGCGGGCATAAAGCAAGAAGAGAACGCGAGGAGTACCTTACCAAACACAGGTGGGGTACTCCTTTTCTTTTTCTATAAATCTAATTGACATATTACCCCATAGTTTGACTTTTACGTTTATTTCTGGTATAATTTTCCTCGTTAATAATTGAATATAGCTACAAGCAACAAAAAGGCACTTTGTAACTGGTAATAATTGTATTTGTAACTGTCCTTGGTTAACCTCTGAAGTAAATATATTAGAACCAGTTATCAGGTGCCTTTTCTTTTGGTATCTGTCGGTAAGGTAAATCACAGCAATTGGAAGGAGAGCTGACATGAACAGATTGATTGCTGCTTCTCTGATTGTGCTCGCTCTCGTCACTTTGGTGATAGTAGCAAGCCAATTAGGGAGCAAGAGCGGCTACAGTATTCTGGACGCCGTGGTAGTTCAGGAGGGGGTAACTCTCAACAACAACCACGTCGAAGAAAAGGTGAAAATCCTTCGGGTGGAAGATGTAGGGACGATCAAGGTGGTAGTTTTCACCATTCTCTCAGGGCCGGGAGTAGGAGTGCTTAAGGGAGAACAGAGGTGGGAACTGGAAAGCTTCCGACACCACTATCATTTAGATAAAAAGTGGCCAGGAAGGTGGATAAGTCTCTTTTGGAGGTGACTAAGGATGGCTAGACATCGGATCATTAGTGGTCCAGATGAGTCAGCACTAAGAAGTGCTGCGGATAATGGTGGGCCACTTACGTTCACACTCGAAGGAAGAGGTGCGATTACTCTAGAGAGAACCTCGACTGTTCTTGACGGAGGAAAGCACGGCTGGAGACTCATAGGCCATATAGGGGATGGTGAGCTGCACTACGAAGTGGACGGCTACCATCCAAGGACTGGTCGAGGCTTCCTCACCGAGGAACCCCACGATTAGACCAAGACGGCCAAAATAGCTTAAGGAGGTTCCCCATGGAAGTGCTCGTCCTAAAGAACGGCGTCAGAGGTTCCCGAACCTCTGGTGAAAGCGACCATGCTGTCCCTGACAAACCTAATGAGAGAGAACCCGATAGCGTTCTACGAGCTCGTGATGAAGTGCCGTAACCCTGAGCACGAGCTGTTTGGAAACACTGGTGAAGTGCTGAGCCCTCTCAACCTCATCCAGCCAAACGGCCATGTTCACGACGGAATCCGAAACATCGTGCTCTCTGCGACGGAAGGCGAGGAGCTCGATATGACTCTCGGATCACCAGTATCTACGGCAGCATAACTACTAGTTCAAGGTGGCGAGGACTGTGAAGTCAGTGGGACATAACAATGATTCCCTACCTCTCGCTCATACCTAAGTAAATCTGTAAGACAGATTTGTTTAGGAGGAAAAGCGACCTGATCCGCCAGCCGGCGGAGGGTCGTTTTTCTTTGGCTAAGTAACACAAAAGTTCTAACCCTTCGACTTTGCTCAGGACAAGCGTCGTACACTAGACGACCCCAGCACTTTTTTATTTGTAAATTAGAACTTATACCCTATAATTTGTAATTTATTTTGATTTCTATATAATATTTATGCGAAGAAAGTAACACATGAATCTTAATCCGGAGAGGAGAGGATTGTGAGAGTTCTATTAGTTGGCGGTGGGGCGAGAGAGCACGCCATAGCGAAGGCGCTGGTGAGGAGTGCTCGTTGCGAGCTTTTCGTTATCGCAAGCAATGGTAATCCTGGACTGGTCGAGATCTCTACTCAGTTCGTTCAAGAGCGGGAGGAAAACGTTCATCGGATATCAAGGTGGGCCAATAAAAACAGAATTGAAATGGCGGTTATTGGGCCTGAAGGACCGTTAGCGTTTGGTCTTGCTGATATTCTCGGTAGGATCGAGATACCAGTCATAGGCCCCCAGATACTGGCAGCCCAGCTTGAGGCTTCAAAACTGTTCTTACGCCAGGTAATGGACAAATACAAAATTCCGGGCCAAGTGGAGTGGCATCATTTCCGATACACTGAACCACTTCGTTCCTTTCTTCGTTCTTCGACTAAGGAGTACGCTGTAAAACCGATTGGCCTAACGACTGGGAAAGGCGTTAAGGTGATGGGGGTTCATCTGTCTTCCGTCGAGGATGCTATCGCGTACGGAAAGCAGGTACTCGTTCGAAACATTGGTGGGAACGAAGGTGTGCTATTGGAAGAGCGTTTGGTTGGGGAGGAATTTACTCTGCAGGCCTTCGTGGATGGAAATACAGTTACCCCTATGCCCTTAGTCAGAGATTTCAAGAGGGCTTACGAGGGGGATACTGGCCCAAATACCGGTAGCATGGGTTCATACTCACTATCAAATGGTCTTCTGCCTTTTGTAACCAGTACGGACTATAACCAGGCGTTTGATATTCTGAAACGCCTTGTACAGGCAGTTGTACACACAATTGGGCATCAGTACAAAGGGATTCTGTACGGGCAATTCATGATGACTGACCAAGGCGTGAAACTGGTCGAGATCAACGTTCGATTTGGTGATCCGGAGGCGTTAAATGTTTTAACGCTCCTGGAAAACGACTTCCTGGAGATCTGTTTGGCAATTTCCAACGGAACACTGGGAAGTCTAAAGGTGGGTTTTAAGCCAAAGGCCACTGTCTGTAAATACGTTACTCCCCCGGGTTACCCGGAGAACCCTAAGGTGGGGGTACCTATCAGGCTAGATCTGAAAGCAATTAGTGACCTTAGCGTCGAGGTTTTCTTCGCCAGGGTAGAAGCAAAGGGGACTGCAGTTCTAACAACACAGTCGAGGTCGTTTGCCCTGGTAGGAACTGGGGACACCATACAAGAAGCGGAATCTTCTGTGGAACAAGCATTAACCCATGTTCACGGAAAGTTCCACGTTCGTCACGACATCGGGAAGAATTGAAGAGGAGAGGAACGAGATGAGAGATCCACCAAAACGACTCTGTAAAAGGGGTCGTTTTTCTTTGTAAATATACGCATAAAAAATTCTAACCCCTTTCCTTCCCTTCGGTTGCACTCAGTGTAAACTCTTTCGCTCAGGATAAACTCAGCTCAGTGTAAACTAGCTCGGGACAAGCGTCGTACACTAGGCGGAGCCAATGGTTTTAACTACCTTCTTTTATAAACCTTTCCTCTATAAGCGACAGTGGAAATATAGATAGTTTGGTTTTGTTTATTCACTTGGTAAACAACTCTATAAACCCCAACTCGGTAACTAAATCTACCAACAAGTTCACGGGATAAGGGTTTGCCCTCAAAAGGATCATTTTTAACTTCTTCTAAGGCTGAAAGAATTGCTTCTCTATGTTGTTTGGGAATTTCTTTTAATTCTTTTCTTGTTCTTACAGAAAGAATTAGTTTATACATGAAATTCTTTTTTGAGGCCTTCGAGGGTTACAATCCTACCAGCTTTTATGTCTTCCTCACCTTCATGTATAGCTTTGACCAGTTCGGGATTGGATAAAATTTCATTTGTTTCTTTCCATCCTTCAAATTCAACAGCGCTTATCAGAACTGCTTTTGGTTTGCCTTTCACGGTAATAACATACTCATCCAATTGACTTGAGGCCTTGCCCACTAAATCTGTTAAATTCTTCCTAGCTTCGGTAACAGGTAATGTTTTTGTAGACATAGTGCCAGTATTACATTTTTGTGTACAGCTGTCAACAGTCGCGCTGTTGCACAAAAAGTTCTCCTACTTCGCTAAAGCTACGAAGGACAAGTAACGTCGTACACTAGACAACCCCAGCGATTTTTATAGCCATTTTATCTTGTTATTACAGTCTTTTTTAGGTTCTAGCATTTGATAACCCTAATGAGACGCTCGAATCTTTATGCCCACAATTACGTTGACAACTAATCTAGCAACAGGGATAATTTAAGTAATGCTAGGGCAAGTTAATCCTGTCACCTCTCAACAACCTACAACTACAATAACCACAAAGAAGAATTTCAATTGGAAAAATATTTTATTGGGGATAATTATCGGGGCGGTTTTGGTTGGGCTAGCTGGAATTACTTTTTGGTATTTTACTAGACCGAAAGAATCGGAAACCTCACATCCTCAAGAAGAGTCAAATATTGCACCTTGTGATATCAACGCAGATAGAAAGTGTAATGTTGCAGATCTTGATTTACTTAATAAAGCTCTGGGGACTAGTCGAGGACAAAAGGGTTATGTTCCTCTTGCCGACTTAAACGCAGACGGTGTTATAAATGACGTTGATAAACAAATGCTTTTAAAACTCCTTGATCAAAATCATTCTGACGAAACCGCTGGTTGGAAAACATATACTGACTCATCTTTTTCTTTTAAATATCCTTCCACGCTAAAAAAAGAAAATCAGATGCCACAAGGTAGTGGTTATACACAAGAGTTTAAAAATAGTGATGGAACTTATATTCTAGCAATAATAGTTAAGGGAAATTATAGTCAAATAACAGGTCAGCCATTCTCTGACATTGGTAGCTATATAGACATGAAAACAGGAGTAAATTTAAAAGTAGATGGGCAAGAAGCTATTTCGGTTTGTCCAAGAGCAGGCTGTGAGAATACAAACGATGTCTACTTTTTCTCCAAAGATTCCAAAGCGATTATTAGAATTATTTTAGAAACACCAAAAGATGCCTCTTCTCTAGATGATTCTCGAACAAAGATCTTTAACCAAATCCTCTCAACCTTCAAATTCCTTTAATGACACCAGAACTAAACATACGCACAAAAGGTTCTAACGTCGTACACTAGACGACCCCAGCGATTTTTATAGCCATTTTATCTTGCTATTTAAGTCTTTTTTAGATTCTAACATTTGATACCCCTAATGAGACGATCAAATCTTTTATATCCACAATCACGTTGACAATTAATCTAGCAACAGAGATAATTTAATTAATGCCTGAAAACCAAGCCTTGCCTACACAATCACACAATCAAAGTAACATAAATAAATTAAGGAGGTGGTAAAAAATGAAAATTTGGGGAATTATTGCTACCGTTTTAATGGTAGTCTTTATCGGGATATCTGGATGGTTTTATAGCCAAGATAGTAAACATAAAAATGACTTGTCTTCGGCACAATCAGCTTTAACAACAGCTGAAAAAAATGCTACTACAGCCAAAGCTGCCCAAGCAGCGGCCGAGAAAAAAATTGCTACTGCTAGCAAGAAGCTTAAAATCCTGACAATTTTCACTAGCGGTCAGATGAATCAAGACGCTTCGTTGGAAGCGTATAATGTGATCAAAGAAATAAATGATCCAACCTTAACAGCTGACTGGAAAGCAATGCAAAACAGCAAACCAGGCGATAACACAGGAGATAAAATGATGAAGGATCTATTCACCTCTTTAACGAGCGATCTCAAATAAAGACGTTCGAGCCTTATCTGCGAAGCCAATTTTGGCCTTTGGTCTCTTACCTAAAAAGGGTATGTGGGGGTTAAGTATAAGCATTAAAAATTCTAACCCTTCACTTTCCTTCACTTCGATTGCACTCAGTGTAAACTCTTTCGCTCAGGATAAACTAAGCTCAGTGTAAACTAGCTTCGGACAAGCATCGTACACTAGACGACCCCAGAACCCCATAGTCTTAACAAACCTTTTGTTTATGCTAAATTATTCGGCGATTTGGGAATTGCTATATTCAGTCTTGTTGAGAAACATCCTTCGAGCCAAACAAACAAAGCGGAAAATAACACTGTATGAAGTATTACTCCTAGGGAAATTGCTAACCTGTTGCCCCAATCTCTTAGTGGAGATGTAAAAGCTCCTGTTCCTTGTGTTCTTATGAAATCAATAATCCTATCGACAATAAAACCAACAACGAATATATTAATCCAAAGTATAATTGCAGTTGCTACTAAAGCAATAATAGTTGCCATAATGAAAAAAATAACTTTCCGGTAAATTTTTTCTAATACCAATGACAGCAGAATGTAAATAATTGTGTTAGCTATCGGGAAAACGAGAAGAACCAAAAGCGGTCTAGAATCTAAACATTCGCTTCCAGTATTGGCGCAAGGGTCTACCGGTATTATGACATACCAAACCAAAATGTTCGTTACTACTACGGCTATAAGCGCTGATACAAATACCCTTAAAGGCGTTTTACTTAGTAATTTAAACATAATTTAATTATGTGTTAGCACTTGTTTCATTGTCAACAAAATACTAAATATAGGCACAAAAAGTTCTAACCCTTCACTAAGTTTATACTGAGCAAGGTCGAAGTACTCAGAACGAGATCGTGTACCAATCGACCCCAGCACTTTTTAGCTTCAAATGTCGGCCTATAATTTTGACACCGCAAGATTTTTCTGGTAAAGTCTCTCACGAAACGCGAATTGGAGAGAGCCGTTGTTCCCAGATATTGCTGGGAAACAGCCCTTTGACAAGAGAATAGCAGGAATCACGAAAGGAGCATGGGAATGCCCACCAAGAGGATGCCTACTGCATTAGAGGTTTTCCTACGGATGACGGAGAATCAATTCACTCAGCGACTGATCGACGGAGCGGCTTCGCTGGTCGTTAGTCCAGTGAGACACCACCTTACAGACAGGGATATGCTGCGGGCCTTGGGCCTTCTAGGGACAACTATGAAGGTGATGATCCCAAGACAAAGGGCTAGGTCCTTTGAGACCGGGCCAGTAGAAGCACTCATGGCAAGCCTCAAAAGGGTGATGCAAGGTACGGCTAGCCCAGGGGATCTCAACCATGTGGCAATGGTTCGACGTCTCATGGGGTTGTTGGGCCCGGGATACCTCGAGACGCTTGTGGGCGTTTTCGGAATTGAACGAACCGGTTTGGGGACGCTGGGAGATAGGATCCGTGTTTTAACGGGAACCCCTTGGTTCCACGTCCTCGCCGTTCAAGTCAACTCAGAATGCAACATGCGTCGAAGGTGTCGGGGCTGTTATGCAGCGCTGAGTAAGGACGGTCTGGATTACCCTACTCTGGACAGCTTGATGGCACAGTCCATGGCCCTCGGAGCCAGGTTCACTGTTGTGTTGGGAGGCGAGCCGCTTCTGATGAAAGAGGAGTTGCTCTCGCTTTTCGGCAACTACCCGAGGATGCCATTTCTAGTGGCGAGCAACGGCATAGCGGTGGATGAGGCATTTGCGAGAGAAGTTGCAAGGCTTGGCAACGTATTCATGCTGCTCAACGTGCACGGGCTTGAAACCACGACGACTAAGATCACAGGGTGTCCAGAAGTTTGGGCACAAGTAAAGGCCGCTGCAAAGACTCTTACCCGGCACGGAGTACCCACAGCTTTCCTCGCAACCGTCTTTCCAGACACCTACTTGGAGTTGTCCGGGCCAGAGTTCGTTGAGCAAATGCTCGATTGGGACATGCTGATGGGACTCTGTTTCGGGTACACTACGCCGATCGGCTCTCGTCCTAGATCAGAGTGGGAGCTAACTCCTGGGATGATAGACGAATTTGGCGGTAGAATCGGGCAGCTATTCAATACCCACCCGCTGCTTATGATCGATACGATCAGAGCAGAAAACCAAGCTGCGGTGGGAGGATGCCCTGCTGCAAGGGGACAGTTGATCCACGTTCAATCTGACGGGTGCGTGGGAGGCTGCCCAATAGTCCCTGTAAACAACCCTGCGCTCAATATTCACGACTACCCGTTAGTTGAAATACTGCGTCACCCATTCCACCGCTGCCTAAGGACCAATTGTGGTGCGCGGCGTGGATGCCAGAGACACCCCGGGCTCCTAGCCGAACTGGAAAAATGTGTCGGGAGTGCTGGTAAGTCAGGTGGTCGTTGAGCCACCAGGAAGGAATCGGAAGTTGGAGCTAATATTTAATAGCACTGATGAGGAATTCGGAGGTCCGGGATCGCCCGCTGTTACCGTACCGGTTATTGATCTAAGGTTGATACCGGAAGAGATCGACGAGAAAGGAACTGGTCGAATCTGGGAGAGACTGAAAGACCCTCAGGTAGTCAACGACGACCAAGTATCCACAGTGGTACGAACGCTACGATCCACGGGGAAGCAAGTGCTGGTTCTCCAAACCGGTCTTCAAGCAGGATACGTTCTGTATACCCGCGACACCTAGAGCAAGAAGATGGAGAGGATTGGCTTTCGCCTAGTTGCCCTCGGCGACTGCCTTTCCCTAAGCAAAGCAAGAAATTGGTTTTCTTAGGACAAGAAGCCCCGATAATTATCGGGGTTTTTTGTTGGGAAAAGATTCTAACGTCGTCCACGACTCGGAGCCACGAAAAATCGCCAAGGAGGCGGTTTTTTGGTAGAATGAGATATATGAGACTAAATTTTATGCCAAAAACTCGTCTAGCTAAATGGGCGGTGGGACTTGGTAGCGCTTTAGTTGTACTGACAGCGCTTTCACTCCTTTTTGCAGCTGCCATCGGAGGGGATCCTGATGTCATTGCTGGCAATCCTTTACTTTCAGTACTTTCTGTTGCACTTTCCGTCGCGTTTAGTCTTGCTGGTCCGCTATCTTTTTTGGTCGGAATTTTTGCTATCGTTAAACACAAAGACTGGTCAGTTTGCCTATCTTTGGCAGTGTTATATGCGCTTACGTTTTTAATGTTTTTGCTTGGAGAATTCCTTTTTCCGCATTAGACAGGTTCTAACCCTTCACTAAGTTTATACTGAGCAAGGTCGAAGTACTCAGGACAAGCGCAGTACACCAGGCGACCCCAGAACCCCATAGTATTTGACTTTCACGCCTATTTTTGCTATAATATTAGTATATTCCTACCTAACAATTAGGCGTGACACTTGTCGAGTGTTACGATACTTCTCAAGCCCAACGATGTGAGTTGGTAAACTTGATTGGTTGAGGGAGTAAATGGAGCTAAGGTGGACGTTCTAGAAAAGCTACGGATTATGCGGGAAGCTCTCCACCTACGCCCCGCCGAGTATGAGGTACGGGAAGGTTATGTTCTCTGTCCCGTAATCTCGTCTCGAAGGTCCTGCTACTGGGGTGAGTGTCCCTCAACGTGCAATCGGTGTATGAAACACGGGTCGGTTACTCTGACTGTTGTTTGCTACATCGACGGAAAATACGTTGACGAGGAGCACTACTGCAGCAAGAGCTGCTGGCAGAGACAGGTCGACGAGGACTACAACTCCATGGTGCAGCGAGGTTTTATCGAGACCACGGATTAGTCCCTGCCGACTCTGGTTCTTTACCGAGCGTTTAACGCCACGGGTTCTTACTTAATAGAATTGAAATAATCAACTATGTCACTTGGAAAGTGGTTTATTTGATAGGAAAAGCGAGCCGAAAGGCTCGTTTTTCTTTGGCTAAATATAAGCACAAAAAGTTCTAACCCTTCGACTTTGCTCAGAACGAGATCGTGTACCAATCGACCCCAGCGATTTTTAGGCCATATTTATCTTGTTATTACAGTCTTTTTTAGATTCTAACATTGGATACCCCTGATGGTATATTAGAACCTTCTGATATAATTAGCTCATGAACCTAATCAAAACTAAGTCTTTTGAATTAGCTGTAAATAGTAAAGGAGATCAAAACTCGGATAAAATTGCTATTGCACTTCCTGGCAGACTTGACACGAAAGATTATGTTTGTTTTAACAGGCATATTGAATATTTAGCTGATAAGGAATTCTTCGCTCTGTCGTTTGATCCACCTGGCACTTGGGATAGTCCAGGGGAAATTGAGCTTTATACAACTACAAACTACATTAGAGCTGTTAATGAACTAATTGAATATTTTGGAAGCAGACCAACTTTTTTAATTGGGCACAGCCGAGGTGGAACAATTTCCATACTTGTTGGGGCTTCGAATCCTTCTGTGTTTGCATTTGCACCAATCATGGCAACTTATGGGGATGCAACACCACCTGATCCAGAAGCCGTAAGAACAGGAATTAAAGCTTCATATAGAGACTTGCCACCTGGTGGTTCAAAGACTGAGATAAAAAAGAAATTTCTACTACCACTAAATTATTTTACGGATGCGAAAAAATACCCAGCGACAGAAATTTTAAGAAAATGCGTCAAGCCAAAGTTAATATTTTATGGAACAGACGATGAATTTACCAGGCCGGAAAGGGTAAAAGAAGTTTATAAAAGCATTCCAGAACCAAAGATGATTCATGAATTGAATACTAATCATGACTACCGATACCATCCGGAAATTGTTGATGAAATTAACGAAGTGGTCGGTCAATTTTTAGACAACTACATCCTAAAATAGGTTCTAACATCGTACACTAGACGACCCCAGCATCCTATAGTTTGACTTCTACGTACACCCATTGTATAATTTCCGCTAATAATAGCTAACTGTCGTTAAGAGTTAAAGAGTGTTTGTCTAGATTAAGTTGCTCTCCAGACTATAGAGTTAAAGAGATAAGTGCTTTGACGCCGACCGACCCAAACGACCCAAAACTCATAAGGAGAGCACCAAATGACTACGAAGGAGCGAGTCTGCCATCAGTGCGGCACGCGTTGTTCCGAGTGGTGTCCAACATGCCTCGAAGCCTTTGAGACTAGGCGGAGAGCCGAGGAAATGACCGGTGACGAACGGGCCGAGGAACTACAAAGTTGGCGGGGACCAGCTGAGATTCCCATGAATCTTATCTTCCAACGAATTGTGGAGCTGGTCGGGCACCCAATCTTCACCGGCGAGCTGGCTAACATGGACGCCTTGGTTGAAGAAGCCCGCACCTGGCAACATCCAGCTAAATAGCGTGGCGTAACCAATCGACAGCGAGCGGCGGTATAAGGTTCGATTCCTTAACCGTCGTTTTTCTTTGGCTAAATAGAACAAAAAGTTCTAAGTCAAAGTTAGACCTTATACTTACCTGAAATGATTTCCACGATAAAAAATTGATTAGAAAAGACAAGAGCCCCTATTCCCACCGGTAATGGAGTAGAGGCTCCGGTTTAGCGAAAGGCCCAAACCACATTTTAGAATGGCGGTGCATTTGCTCTCATTAAGGCCCAGGGTGAGACCGATTATAGTTGTTTTGCCACTCGGATTGGTGAGCTTGTGTATCTGCTGCCCGATGCATGGCGTCACCCACCCTTTGTATACCCGAGTAGTCTGGATTTGCCCCGTTTGAACTTGAACTGAGCGGTCCCCCCATCAAGATGCTTACCAAGATTACACCGACCAGAGCCAGCACCACGATGGCCCAAATGGTTCGGATTAGCTTTCTGAACATACCCTGCCTCCTTAGATCTTCCGTATCTTCTCCCAGTGCACTTTAGCCCATTATACATCTTTTTTCAATGAAGGGTGGGGTACTCCTTTTTCGTTTGAACAACCGACCCCTAGATTCTTTATTTACAAGACCCTTACAACCAGATAATATGCTTTTTATGTCGAGCTTTTTTAAAGGCAAGAATTTGGTATTAGGTGTCGTAGTCATCGTCGCCGTACTAATTGGTGGTTTTTTCCTTGTAAAAAACATAACTCCCAGACCCGAGCCTTCTGTTGGAGTAAATAAAGACTACACAGTAACTGCGTTTACTGCCGACAAAAAGGCCACCAATGGGCAGCTCATATTAAAATTGACCGATGCAAAAATTACTAATTCTCTCCTTGTTCAAGGTAAGTTGGCAAAACCAATCAATGGTAAGATGTTCCTTGTATTAAATATGGAGATTGAAAATCCTTACAAAGTTTCACTTTATGCTTTTCCGGTAGAACTTTTTAGATTAGTCCGTGATGATGGTCAGAAATTCGCCTCATCTGTTCACCAAGGAACAGTCCAAATTCATCCAAACTCTACAAAGAAGAGTAATGTTGGTTTTGTAATACTGCCGTCTGATAAGAAATTCAAGGTTGAAGTTGGCGATCTAGGTAATCAAAAGACTCTAGAAATCACTTTCTAAAATCACATCCCAGCCTTAAGTAAGCTTCAATTTTTATTAGCCTATCAACATAAAGCCTGTTTGTTGACTTATAGAAAAAATTTGTTAAAACTTAAATCTTACTTTGCATTTCTTTTGAAAGGAGGTGAAAAGAATGTTGAAAAAGCAAGTTATTTATGCTGCTCTTAGTGGTGTAGCTTCGCTGGCTTTTACCCTCACGCCAGCCATGGCTGCAACCGTCGGCAACGACACCACAGGCGCCGACTCCGATAATACTGCAGAAGTAGCCGTAGAAAACGATCTCACGATTCTCCAACAAAATGATCTGAGAATAACAAATAACATAACCGTATCTTCAAACACCGGCGAAAACTCTGCTAGTAAGAATACGGGTGATGGTTCGGTGAGTAGTGGTGATGCTAGCGCTGGTGCTAGTGTTTCCAACGTTGGCAATACTAATACGTTATCTCTCACAGGAGGCATGGGTGGCGATTCTATGGATGCAAGCAACAGCACCACTGGAGCCGAAAGTGATAATGACGCCAAGGTTGATGTCAACAACGATCTCGACCTCACTCAAAAAAACAATGCTAACATTGACAATAATCTGAATATTGAAGCAGAAACTGGAGAGAATTCGGCCGACAAGAACACTGGCGATGGTTCCGCTAGTAGCGGAGACGCTGAGGTTGACGTTGTAGTCGAAAACGATCTCAATAAAAACGAGCTCGAAGTAGACGATTTTGGCAGCGGTGCTATTTCTGCCATGAATGAACAAACCGGTGCTGAAAGCGACAACGAAACCAAAGTCGATATTAACAACGATATGGATCTGCTTCAGGATAACAGCTTACGTGTCAACAACGATGTTAACGTTGAAGCCGACACTGGAGACAACAGCGCCGACAAAAACACAGGCGATGGTTCCGCTAGTAGCGGAGACGCCGAAGTTGATGTCATGGTGGAAACCTCCGGCAATTCTAATAGTGCGGAACTGGATATGGAAGTCGATGGCGACTTCGAAGTCAGTAACGACACAACTGGTTGGGATAGTGACAACGAAGCCGAGATCAAAGTTGAAAACAATGTCGATGTAACCCAGGACAACCATTCCTGCATAGAAAATAAAGGGGATATTGAAGCTGAGTCTGGAGAGAACACAGCTGACAAAAACACAGGTGATGGTAGTGTAATGGGTGGAGACACAGAGGTTGATGTTCAAGTCTCAACCGATGTTAATGTAAACACACTCTGACATAATTGGGTAAACCTTACCCCACCTGACCCGTTGTGGGGCGGAGCGGGGTAGGGCCCCAAGGAACCTGATAGACGGTAGAAGGAGGCAGACGGTGATTCTTAAACTATTCTTGAGAGTCACCACCTGCCGGTAAAAAAGAAAATGAAAAATAAAATCTTAAATATAGTACTAACATGTATCTTAACTATCTATCCGCTGTCACTTACAGCGAGTGCTGTGTATGCATTACCGGAATTACCATCGCTGCCTTCAACACCTACCACACCAACAAACCCCCCACAGTTACCAGAAAATGCCCCACAGACTGAAGTAACAATATCCAATGAACCAGCCCAAACCGATAACCCAACCGACCAAACAAATGAAACCCCCCAAAGTATTGAGCCTATTGATAGTAATCAACCAAACACAACTAGCGGTTCAAATATTGAAAGTGGTAGCGCCGACATAAATACAAATCAAGAAAGCAGCTCTATTGAAAATATTAATAATGAACCCGTTGTAAGCATTGCCGACTTGGAATCCTCAAACAATAATACTGGCGAGACTTCAGAAAACAACTCGATGGTAGATGTCGAAAATAGCAGCAACACTCAAATTGACAATAACGCAAATTTAGACAATTTAGTGACAATTGATTCTGATAGCGGCACAAATTTGGCAATTGGGAACACTGGCGATGGAATAATTTATAGCGGCGATTCAGATGTAATATTCACTGCAATAAATGCAGCAAACAATTTAAATGTTGGTTTGGAAAATTTTAATGTTTTTGACGATCAAACAGGCGATATTGTCATTGATTTTGGCGATTTTGAATCTGTTCCGTTGAGCGAACTTTTAGGAAATGCCCGCAACAACACAACCGGGGCAAATTCGGAAAATAATGCAACAAATTCCTTAAATAACACAAATACGCTTTTTATAGATAACAACGGCAATATTGTTAATAGCTATTTAATCAGCTCAAACACCGGTAACAATATTGCTGATAAAAACACCGGGGACGGAAGTATTACAACCGGGGACGCAAACGTTGTTTTCAATTTAATAAACTTCCTAAATAACTCTTTTCAAGGGCTGGGGGAATTGTTAATCGGAAATGTTAATATTTTCGGCACTCTGGTAGGCGATATCGTCTTACAAGACTTGCAAGGCTGTGGTACCGGTCTAGCCAGTGCCGGTTTTGGGGCCTCAAACAACACCACGGGAGCAAACTCGGGCAACAGTGCTGCCACATCCATTACAAATACCAATGACGCCTCTTTGATTAATCTTGGCGATATAAACAACAATGTCACAGTTGATGCAGCCACAGGAGGCAACACGGCAGATAAAAATACCCTCAATGGCCAAGTGATCACCGGGGATTCAAATGCAAAAGTGGTAACAACAAATATCGCCAACACCAATACCCTGGGAACGGGTGGAACAATTTGGCTTGTATTAACAAACAATTTAGGGCAATGGAGTGGGCAGCTGTTCAATACAAATTCCAGTATTTTCTCTCCATTTTTCACATTTTTTATCAATCCCGACGGCACTTTTAGCGCCACGAATTCAAACACAGGAGCAGACAGCACCAACGATGCCAGTATTAAGCTTGAAAATAGCAGTGACGTCCGCCTTTCCAACTCCGCCTCGGTAACAAATAACATAGTGATAGATGCTAATACCGGCAACAACAGCGCTTCAAAAAACACTGGAAATGGATCTATTCAAACAGGAGATGCCAATGTAGCGGCCAATATTTTGAATATTATTAATAATAACTTTATGGGAAGCAGGGTCTTACTGACAATCGTTAATATCTTTGGTAAATTCCTTGGAAACATTCGAGATGGAAAAGCAACGGTAGTTACACAAAACCCACCGGTTGTAGCTTTTAGCGAAACGATACATGCTGTTAGCTCATCAAATAATTTTGTTTCTTCAACCAACTGGGTGCAGCAGTCAGTTTCAGGGAATTCGGTGGACGACAATAAAACAACAAAAAATATTGTAACAGTTTTAGGTAGCAGCAGCAACGATCAAACTAACGGACCAGTAGATTACGTTAGCGCTGATAGAGGACTCTTCGACGAGTTCAAACTTACTTATTTAGTGATTCCTTTGGTTCTTGCATCATTATTAGTAATAGTTAGGAGGGTTCTAGTAAGGAGGTGAATATGAAAAATAAATTGGCAAGACTTGTTCTAGCCGGGACTTTGCCTTTTGCTAGCCTTGCGCTGGCGAGTAGCACCTTTGCTGCGGATGTCGGAAATTCCGACACTGGTGCTTCTTCTGAAAACAACACTTCGGTTACGATTGAAAACAACACAACTGTAAGCCAGAGTAACGATCTCACTGTTACTAATGATATCTTTCCGACAGCAAACACAGGAGATAACTCGGCAAGCAAAAACACAGGTGATGGCTCTGTTTCTTCAGGCGATATAAGCGGCTCGGTAACTCTGGAAAATACGGGAAACCAAAACTTGCTTGATCCGGCTGCACCAGCCAATGGAGAAGGTATAGACTTTACAGTGACAAACAGCCAAACCGGAGCAGATTCAGAGAATTCCGCAAAAGTTCATTTCAAAAACGACCTGGATTTGGTTTTCAGCAATAAGGCTAGTGTCAAGAATGACATCGGAGCGCTTTTAAATACCGGCGGAAACAGCTCCGACAAAAACACTGGTGATGGCTCGGTTTCTTCCGGCGACATTAATTTCATGATCGGCGTAGAGAACCTATTAAACATTAATTCCCTCGGAGGAATTGGGGGAGAAATTCCTACCCCTCCAGATGGAACTAACGGTCCATCAGGCGTACTCCCAAAGGTAGGTGCTGTACTAGCAGCGGCTCTCGGAACGCTACCAATTACAGGAAGCGGGGGTTTCTTTTTGCTGCCGTTTGTGTTTTTAGCAACCGGCGCCCTGCTAAAAGTTTCGGAGAAGTGGGCGAGCATTCGATTTAGCAAAAACTAAAGCAAAAGGAGGTGGGAAAACACCGGCAAATTTCCTGGGTTAGGCCTAGGACTTTTGCTGTGGAAGTACGAAACACACCAAATACACCCTTGGGGTGTATTGGCTTGACACCTGTTCTTTCTCACATTAAGATAGATTCGTGGCGACCAATAGAAAGGTTGTTTTCCGAGATGGGGAGCTTTACCATTTGTTCAACAGAGGTTTGGACAAAAGAAATGTGTTCGTTAACAAAAAAGAGTTCGGGAGAGCAAAAGATCTAATTAAGTTTTACAGACATAAAGAAACACCTCAAAGATTTTCCAAAGTTTCTCTACAACCAACTAACATAAGAGAAAAAATACTGGCCAATTTATACCAAACAGAGAGAATAGTAGATATTTTAGCTTATTGCTTGATGCCTAACCACTTTCATTTTTTGCTACAGCAAAATTCTCCTAAAGGGATCTCCAATTTCATAGCCAACTTCACGAATGCATATACAAGGTATTCCAATACAAAACACACAAGAATTGGACCTTTATTTGAAGGTGTTTTTAAAGCAGTTTATATAGAAAGCGAGGAGCAGCTTTTGCATCTCTCGCGTTATATACATATAAATCCAGTGGTATCAAGCTTAGTCAAAGATAATCAAATTCAAAATTACCCTTGGTCTTCATATCGGGAGTATTTATCTTTGGCTAAAGACGGGATAGCCGAAAAAGATTTGGTGTTGAGCATGTTTAAGTCTGTCGGAAATTACCAGGAATTTGTAAGTGATCAGATAAATTATGCTAAAAAATTAGAAACGATTAAACATTTGACGCTAGAATAAACGGAATAAAGAATAGGTGTAAACCTAAACCACCCTTAGGGTGTACAGATAGGGTGTACAGATTACACTAGACGACCTCATTAACCTATAGTTTGACTTTTCAATCTAATTTTGCTATAATTTAAGCATTCTCCCTCAAACATATTGTTGGCAATCTGATTGCAAACAACTTTGTAGTTAGTTTGCCACCGATATGGTGAGTATAGCCTCCACGATACGTGGATGGAAAGGAGAACAGCTGTGGAGTCAGGAGAGTGGACAAAGACAGAGGCTTTGGTTCTGGAGAGTGCCATTGAGGCTCTCACCCTTCAATCGAGGGAAAAGCTGGAACCCAGAGGCGAGCCTTTAGTTCTGATCACCCGAATCAGGTTACTTAAGTTCGTTCGAAATGAGAGGCTAAGTGGAGTTCACAGGGACGACTATCTCGTCCTCTTCGAATCGAACAAGAACCCACGAGAGCGTGTTAGAGTTGAGGTCAGCTTGTTCTGCCACGGCCGAATCTGTAGTAGGAGAGGTCACTATTGGACCACTCGTATGGTTTCAATTGATCACGTGGACATCCTCGAGCGGATCGGCGAAGCCTGGGAGTACGAGAGCAAGATCGGCCAGCACCTCTACCGCACCAGTTTCGATTTTGTGGATTAGTCAACAACACTGATCCCACGAAGTGGTGTCCGTTAGAAACACTAGGTACGCTGCACCTGTTGCCCCCTAAAAAGGACGACTCAAGCAGCACCACTTAAGTCAATGACTTCTCACTGATTTAGGAGGAGAAACGACTTGATCCGCCAGCCGGCGGAGGGTCGTTTTTCTTTGGCTAAACTTATACACAAAAAGTGCAAGCGCCGCACACTAGACGACCCCAGAACCCCATAGTATTTGACTTTCACGCCTATTTTTGATATAGTTAACATTTGAAATATAGTCTTAACTTAACGAACGACGGCAGCAATTAGAACTTCTGGGGTTTTATTTGCTGCTACTGTTTCCTTAGGTAGTAGACATTAGTCCTGGGGAGGACACTAAACATACCCACCCTTCCCCTTTGGCAATGGGGAGGCGAGTAAAGGAGGAAAAATGCCGAGAATAAAGGGATTGGGCCATCTTGACTGGCGATTCGATGGAGCGCAAAGGAACATGGTTTGGGACCCGAAGTATGAGTGTGAAGACGGGTCTCTCGGCGGTTACGTCACGGATGACGGAAGTGACAAGTGGACTCCTGCCGCCCTTTCTTACTACGAGAGGGAGGATTACACTAGAATAGTCCTGTTGCTTCGACCAGATTCGCCCGACACCATCGAGCACGGGTGGATATGCCAAGACTACGAGCATGCCATGACAGGTAAATTCACACCAGAGCTTCTGAGATTCCGGAAACTCTTCGGGCTCGGCATCATGGAGCTACCTGGAAATATCGTTTTTCTGAAGGTGGAAAACGGTATAAGCATCGCGTTCGACCTTAAGGGAAGGGTCAAATCTCCCGAGGGGTTGATGCAAGGAATTGTGCGACGGCTAAGTAGCGATTAACATCTGGCACATTGCTTGGTGGTAAGCATTCAGTCAGAAACTGAACATCCACTAGGTTTGGTCACCTTCTGTTCTTACAAGAGAGCAGTAAAGACCATCACTTAAGATAATCAAAAGTTGGTTAATTTAGGAGGAAAAGCGACCTGATCCGCCAGCCCGCGGAGGGTCGTTTTTCTTTGTTTAAATATAAACACAAAAAGTTCTAACGTCGTACACTAGACGACCCCAGAAACCCATAGTACTTGACTTTTGAACCTATTTTGCTATAATTATTTTATTCCTACCTCGCACTGAGGCGTGACACTTGTCGAGTGTTACGAGACTTCTCAAGCCCGGCCTAGCGTCGGTTCAACTTGAGTAGTTAAGGGAAAGGAGGAGGTCCTTCCTAATGGACTTCGTCACCTTCGTCGCCAAGGCCCTTGGTGCACGGCTCAAGCTCAACAAGGAGGAGGCGGAAGCCTTTCTCACGAGGGGTAAGTCGGCAACCTACTGGGATATGGTTCGGCGTTATGTCGAACAATTTCCAGCGGGAGTGCTCGGCGAGCTGGTGGCCAGCGGCAAGGCTCATGGGTCTGAATCGGGGGTGACCTTATACCAGGTGCACTGCGGTACGTACCTGGATAAGTACGCCTCGGGGCTCGAGAACCTAGTGATCTTGGCCACTACGGCTGTGATCGCTCGGATGGTTGAGCTCGCCCAGGAGTACGCCGAGGAACCCATCGCTTCGTCGTAAGACAAGTGGTGAGGGATCGCTGTCTTTGACAAAGACACCGATTGGTTCCGTCCCTGTTTCGGTTGCAAAACTGAAACTGTGGATTATCCCTCACTCAAGTTAATCTTTAACTAAGGTTGATTTAAGACAAGAAGCTAGCTGAAAGGCTAGTTTTTTGTTGCTTAAACACATGCACAAAAGATTCTAACGTCGTACACTAGACGACCCCAGAACCCCATAGTATTTGACTTTCTCACGCGATTTTGATATGCTTTCAAGCGACAAAAACCATCTTTTAGCCAAACTGAAAGGAGCGGAGATGGCAAGTGTAAGTGGTATTGAAATACCTGAATTCCCAGCGAACGCTTTAGGACTCGTTCGGGGCTCGATTCTGGTATCCACAAACCCACGGACCAGGATGATCGGTGTCTCAGTAGGTGAAGAAATCCCAATCGGATTTGACGGAAGGTCTGTCCGCTGTGGGCCTTGCACCTGGAGCATCGAACAGATCTGTAACGAAATCCTGTACGGCACCTGGACGATCACACGTAAGGTTGTCGACTTTTCAGACGAAGGTCGTAACCTTCGGTTTGCTCAAGAGGTTGAACACCTAGGATAGCAGGTACTTGAGCCAAAATAACCACAAGGAGGCAGGATGAAACGATTCATAGGTCCTTATCTGTTGGTCGGTCTTTCGGTCGCTACCGCTCGACTTTTCCGCTCGGATCGAAGCGATCAACAACAGACGAGGGAAGAAAAGCGGGGATTTCTAATGGGCGAATTCCTGGCGACCTTTTTCTTGTGGCCCCTTGTGTTGATTGCAACACTATACACAGGGGAAACAAGAGAATAGCAATCGCACGTCGTCCATGAAGACGGTTCTCGAAAGGGAGCCGTTTTCTTTTGGTTAAATTGTTGCGTAAAAAGTTCTAACCCTTATATATAATGAATGGGTTGACACTACTTCGCCCTTCGACTTCACGCAGGACTACGCAGTGTCAACAACCAAACCGCCCGTTGTTTATTTATTTTAAGCGAATCTCATTAATATAAGTGACAATATGATAATCGGTGATGGATAAAAAGACTAGGTAAGAGGTTATTTTGTGGAGTGCCTCACGCTTTGGTTTTGTGACGTTAGCGTCATGGAGAGTAAAAACTCTCTCACACCACGTGCCTATTATACTAACAATACTTACGTTATGTCAACAACCAACCCCTTCATTGTTTAGTTATTTTAAGCGAATCCTACATTCTAAATAGAATCAGCAAGAAATCGTTTTGCAACTTTGTATAAACAAAAGGAAAAAGTTACTGAAGCGGAAAGCATTGAAAAAAATCAAACCATCAATAAAAGGAGATCAAGAATAGGGATTCCTAATGAGTAATTTTACTGGTACTGCACCAGTAAAATTTTGTTGTTTTTGAAGCTAATTTTAATAAAAATATTCGCCCTTTTCTTATATATAAAAGAAAGAATGAAAACAACAAAAATAATTACTAACAAACAACTTAATACACTTGTCCTTCTTTACCGATTTCGCTTTCTTAACACCAATCAAATTAAACTACTAATGAAACACAAAGAACCCCCAACAAATACCAGAATGGCTAAAAAACCTAAGACAAAAACACTATAACAGGAACTGGGCTACCTAAAACTAAAAGAGGCTGAAAATAGTACCTACGCGTAGGTACTGGATTTTGGATATTTTGAAGCTAAAAATAGTGAAAACGCGGCCTCCTTATACTTATATAAATATAAGAGGATGTTTTTTAGTCCTGAAAATAGATATATAAACTTACCACCTTAAACACGGCTTCCCAAACAATTAAACAACTCGACATGCAATTACCACCTTATACCAAATCCCAAAAACAAATAATTCTCCATCTGTATAAATTCCGCTACCTATTGATTAGCCAATTCCAGAAATTATTCAATCATAAAGATTCGCATAGAGATAATATAAAGTCTTCTGGGACAACATAGATATTTGGCAGGAAGTAGTCTGATATTTATCTTCTACCTTGACAAATCCCAAAATTAGTACTAATATTGGGAGTATGATCCCAAGATTAAGTGAAGATTTGATACTCTCAAGCCTAAAATCATCTGGAAAGATTATTTTGGTATTAGGAGCTAGACAGGTTGGTAAAACCACTTTAGCTAAAGATATTGGTAAAAAACTGGAAGAAGGGGAAAAAGTGGTGTATCTAAACTGTGACTTAGCAGAGGATAATGCAGCAGTAAACACTAACTCAAAAGCGGTTTTAGAAAGGCTGCTATCCGAAGTTAATGTACTAATCATTGATGAGGCTCAGAGACTGGATAATCCGGGACTTACGTTAAAAATTATTCATGATAACTTCCCGGAGGTAAAAGTACTTGCCACTGGTTCTTCCAGCTTTGATTTAAAAAATAAACTCAGTGATCCTTTAACTGGGCGTTACTTAGATTTTACCCTGTATCCCCTTTCACTTACTGAAGTTTTGCAAGCAGAAGGGAAGATTGGTAATGAGGCATTACTGAAAAATCAAGCAGATGCCCTGTTGCCTCAGGTTATGCTCTACGGCCTATACCCAGAGGTATATTTATCAAACACCCCAGAACAGAAACAAGCTCTACTGGAGCGGATTGTTGAGAGCTATCTTTTTAAGGATATATTAACCTTCCAAAGGGTTAAAAACTCCCAGGCTATCAAAGACCTAACTAAAGCCTTGGCTTATCAGATTGGTTCAGAGATTAATGAAAACGAGCTTTCCAACAGATTAAAGATAGACAGAAAAACCGTGGTCAGCTATTTGGATATTTTAGAAAAAGCCTATGTGATTGTTAGTACCCACCCTTACTCAAAAAATCCCAGAAGGGAAATTGGCGGCCACTATAAAATCTACTTTTTAGATTTGGGTATTAGGAATGCTCTAATTGGTGATTTTAACCCAATCGACTTAAGAGCTGACGCAGGGCTTTTATGGGAAAACTTTCTTTTCGTTGAGAGAAGAAAGTTGTTTGCCAATAAAGATATGGTTGTTACATCTAACTTTTGGCGGAGCTACTCAGGAGCGGAGGTAGATTATATAGAAAAAGCTACTAGTGAGAAGCCTAAGGCCTTTGAGTTTAAATATGGTAGGGGGTCTTTAAGTAAGGGCACCGGCTCTTTTACCAGTGAATATGGGACAGCGGTGCAGCTAGTCAACAGAGAAAATTACTTGGATTTTATACGTTAGTTTGAAGATTTACAGTTATTGGATTAAACTAAAAATATTCCCAAACAGAACAATCTTTTAACCAAAACATCAGAGCTGCCACAAATTTTACCTTCCAATACTATCCAAAATGCTAAAGATAATTCAGATATTTGGCGGAAAGTGGATCTTTTAAAAGGATAGATGCCCCTTCGTAGCTAGATTCAATAGCGAAGTAGGGTTGACAAGGCTTATAGATATCTGTTACAGATATATAGCTCTATCAGAGAAACCATAAGTATCTGCCCAAGCTGCCAGGCTTGGGTTTTGTATTGAAAACCATGACCCAAACCCTGAAAAATAACAAAAGTAAAATATTTTAACCGCCAGTAAATAGGCGGTTTTTGTTTGCTTAAAACTTAATAACCTCGAAAGGAGGTGAAAATAAATGGATAAAAAGAAAATTATTGTTAGTCTGGCCACTATCGGTGCGACTGCCGCTCTTCTAGTCGGTGCCACCTTCGCTTACTTCAGCGCCAAAGATACTTCAACTGGAAATACTCTTAAGACTGGTACTCTAACCATCAATATTACAGATCAGAACGCTGACAGCGATTTCCAAAGCGAAGTCTTGGGTACAAATTGGCAGCCTGGTGAAACCAGATTGGTGAACTTCGATGTGAAAAACACTGGCACGCTTCCGGTTAACCTAAGAGGTTTTGCTACTGGTACATGGGGATACTCTAGTTTAGACAGCCAGAACAAAGTAAAGGTTACGAAAGTAGAAGCATGGAATGGAACTGCTTTTACCACCTTACTCAGTAACTCATCAGGAATACCGGGTTACTTCTACTATTCAGGAAATGGGACTGATGCTTCTCTGTATGAAGTAGCAGCCGGTGGTAGAGCTCAGTTGCAACTCAGCGTAGAGTTAGATAGTACTGCAGGCAACGATTTCCAAGGAGGGTATACGTTTACTGCAACACTTCAAGCCGAAGGTAAGCAGATTAACGCACCTACTTGGCCATAATTTAGTCCAGACTGAAAACCCTGCACCAGAAAGGGTGCAGGGTTGGGCTAATGGAAAAAGGAAAGTCGTAATATGAATTTGTTTGGTGTAGTGAGAAACATGACAATTGCTGCATTTGTGGCTCTTGCTTTAGTTGCAGTTGCAGCAAACATAAAATTACCACAAGGTTATAGATTGCTTGTGGTCCAAAGCGGCAGTATGGAGCCGAAAATTGGTGTTGGTTCCGTAATACTAACAAAACCAACGGCAGATTTTGTGTCGTCAGAGCCGATGGCAAGATTTCTCCCTGGGGAAGTGATCGCCTTTTCTACCAGTAAGGGAACAATAGTTAGCCACAGGGTGGTTGATGTAGTCAGACAGAATGGCAGTTTCTTCTACAAAACAAAGGGAGACGCGAATAAAACGGATGATTCAACTTTGGTTGGGGAGAAAAGTGCTATTGGCAAGATGGTTTTTGCCGTGCCATATATTGGCCGTTTCGTTAATTTCGCGAAGACACCGATGGGGTATTTCTTGATGATTTTGATTCCATCACTTTACGTAATTTTGTCGGAGTTATTGGTGCTGGTAACGGTGCTACGGAAAACACGGCCAAAAATCCCAGCCGCCGGAGCTGTTTTGCCAGCCGTCTTATTAATTTTTGCTACCGGTTTTTACTTTATCGGCGGCACCGCAGCCTATTTTTCCGCCACCGCGCAAAGTACAAATAATATCTTTACCACCGGCCAGTTTCCTCAACCAATCGCCCAGACATTGGTCGTGAATGAAATACTGCCATTTTCGTCTTGTAGTTCTGGGCAAACAAATGGTCAGTTTCTGGAACTTTGGAATGGTAGTGGAGTAACAGTCAACTTGAAAAATTTCAAACTTACTGATGGGACCAGCACAATTGCCATAACCAACTCTAATACTAATTTGGCCGATGGAGCGTTTGCTGTTTTGGTGAAATCTAACGGTGTTACCAACTCATGTTTGGGAGGCCAAATAAGCGGCGTAATCTACGTAAATCTTGGAGGACAATTGGATCTAAACACCAGGGAATTACAATTATTAGATTCTAACAATGTTGTAATTGACACAATAAGATGGGGTAGTGGTGAGGATTTACAGCCTTCTACTGATGAGTCGATCGAGCGAGATCCAACAGGTTTGGATACTGCTTTAGACACCAATTTTAACAGTTCGGATTTTGAAATTCTTACAGCGCCGACACCGGGAATTTGAAATGAAAAACAAAAAACTTGCAAGAAAAATAATAACATTGATTTTAGCCCTAGCGGTGATAGGGGCAAGCGCAACTATTTATCAGGCAAGGCAGCCTTCGACTGTACGGGCAGTTGGTGATTTAACTATCGATTGGGGAGTACCAAGCGGGAACCCAATTTTTGTGATTAGTAACTTCGCACCAGGAGATACCGAGAGCAGAAGTGTTTTAGTAACAAATGACGGAACCAGTATGCGGCCAGTTGGTGTGCGGGGCGTCAAGACAAGCGGGCCAGGTAGTCTGGAAACAGTTTTGGATTTTGTAATTTCCGAAAACGGAACGGATCTTTATGGAGGATCCAGCTCTAACGGATCAAAAACTCTGGCGCAGTTTTTTACGGAAAGTGCTGGTCCAACCGGTATCTTTCTGTCAAATCTCAATCCGAAAATGTCTACCACCTACACTTTTAAAGTTACCTTTAATTCCGGTGCCGGCAATGATTTTCAAGGCAAAGAAGTCATTTTCGATTTGATTATTGGAATAAGTGTTGAAGTGCCGGTGGAATGCGCCGGAATTACCCTTAACGGACCGCCAATTTTTGGGACTTCGGGGAAAGATAATTTGGTTGGAACCCCCGGCAATGATCTTATTTTTGGTTTCGAAGGCGACGATTCGATAAACGGCAACAACGGTAATGATTGTATTGTCGGTGGTGAGGGAAATGATTCCATAAGAGGTAACAACGGGAATGATGTAATTTTGGGTGGCAGCGGTAACGATTCGCTTAAAGGTAACCACGGCAACGATCGTTTATATGGCGAGGAAGGCTCTGACAGTCTAGAAGGAGAAAATGGTGACGATTACCTTGATGGCGGCCCCGATTCCGACTCCCTGAAAGGGGAGAACGGGACCGATACCTGTTTGAATGGTGAAAGCGTGAAAACCTGCGAGTTGTAGTGAGTTATAAGGAAAAGTTAGTTTATATTTATTTACACCTCAACCAAAAAACTCTTAAGCTGCGTAAGTTTTTTCCCGGTGGTATAAAAAACAAAATTTCCTTACAGTAGTGTCAAAATTTGACTTTTTAAACTTATAGTACTAAAATCCGAGTTAAAGAACCCGGGCTACAGAGTTTTTGGTAAGAAAGGTACTACCCCTGAAAGGAGAGACCCATGTACCTTAACAAGGCCAAACCGCTGCTTGTGTTGTTCGCCTCGCCACTTATGGCAGTTTTCCTTACTGCCTGCATGTGGGGAGTAGTGAGGGATGCTCAAACAGGAGGAACAATCCCTGGAGCAAAGATCACCTTTGTAGACAGTCTTGGAAAAAGCGGGACTGTTTACACCGACTCCAACGGCCATTACGCCTGCGATTTAATCAAAGGCTGTCCAATCCCGGCCAAGGGAGCGGTCGACTTTACGGTTTCGGCAACAGGCTATGACACCCTACAGGAAACCCGCTACGTCTGGTACGACGACCCACCGGAAAGGTTTTGGGAAACCCAAAGCTTCAACCTCCAGCCAAGTAGTTCTGAAGATGGTGGTGGCGGAGGCGGAGGAGGCGGTGGCACTAGCCCAACTGTAGCACCTACCCCTAAACCAACCCGAACACCAACACCAATAGTCACACCGACTCATACACCGACTCGAACGCCAACACTGACAGCTACACCAACCAAAACGCCTACTCAAACGTTTACTCCGACCCAAACACCAACACGTACCCTAACACCAACTGCGACACCGACCCGAACACCTACTCCTACCAGAACACCAACGCTAACACCCACCCGTACTCCAACGGCGACGCCGACTCGAACGCCAACTCCAACTCCTACACCAACCAGAACGCCTACTCAAACGTTTACGCCAACTCCAACGGCTACATTCACTCCAACGCCGACAGCAACACCATCAATAACGTACCGGGTCTACGGTCTGGACTTTAGCCCATACATGGACGGGCAAGATCCAAACTACGGCTCGGTGATAAGCGAAACCCAGCTTCGGGCTAGGATGGCAATTGTTGCCCCCTATACTGAATGGTACCGCTTCTTTGGGTGCGGCAGCGGTCTTGAAAAAGGTGCCTCTATAGCCCACGAATTAGGTCTGAAGGTAGCGGTAGGCATTTGGCTTAGTTGGGACAGCGCAAGTAACGAACAGCAGATAGCCTGCGCGCTTTCTCTCATTCAAGCAGGGCAAGTGGATATGGTAATCGTTGGCAGCGAGGTTCTACTTCGCGGCGACCTCACCGAAAGCGAATTGATTGGCTATATCAACCGGGTGAGACAAGCTGCGCCCGGAATCCCGGTAGCCACGGCTGATGTTTATGGCGAGCTGCTGGCTCACCCAGCTGTAGTGGCAGCAGGGGACGTGGTACTTGCCAATTTCTACCCTTATTGGGAAGGGGCGGATGTAAACTACGCCGTTGCCGCTCTTCACAGCCAATACCAGCAAGTAGTAGCTGCGGCCGCCGGCAAGAAGGTAATCGTTTCCGAAACAGGTTGGCCAAGCGCTGGTAACCAAATCGGTAACGCCGTACCATCACCAACTAACGCCAGCTTCTTCTTCCTCAACTTCGTCTCCTGGGCGCGAGCAGAAGGGGTAGATTACTTCTACTTCGAAGCCTTCGATGAAAGCTGGAAAGCAGCTTACGAAGGCCCGCAAGGCGCCCATTGGGGAGTTTGGGACAAGTACGGCAACCTGAAACCGGGAATGCAAGCTGTCTTTGACGGACAAACTATTCCCGACAACTGGAGCGGGTTAGTTATTCCGGGAGGACCAGGAACACCGGAGATTCTGTTTACTTCCGTCCCAACCTACGGTAGTTATGACTGGTTGGAGGGCCAAATCTGGCACGTAAAGCCAGCTGATTACCGAATAGCCGTTTACATCAAGGTGAATGGCGGCTGGTGGACAAAACCAACTTGGGCTACACCGCTAACTACCATAAATCCGGACGGCAGCTGGACTTGCGACATTACTACCGGCGGTTATGACCAAGAGGCAACGGAAATAGCCGCGTTTCTGGTCTTAAGTAGCTATAACCCACCAGCGCTAGGTGGTCATGCGGAGTTTCCAGAAGAACTTAACCAAAACGCAGTCGCCACTGTAGCGATAACACGCAGTCCTTAAGAGAAAAGGGAGATCGCAACTTATTGAGAGATTAAACAAAGAGCCGATGGATTCGTCCACCGGCTCTTCCCATTTCTAACCCTCGTTGACTTCTATAAACATAACTTTGTATAATCCCATAACAACTTTGGAGGAGGGGAGTGGAGATAATGACTACCACCCCATGGACGGTTGCTGCCCAGGTCTGCGGAGAGACAGTTAAGTCCGCAAAGGCAGCTAACGAAACCGAAGCCTGGCGAAAAACCCAGGAAGTGCTTTTAGAACTGGTGTTACACGGGATATACCCGTCGATATCAGTTCTCGCCCCAAACGGCGCGCTCAAAGGCTCAATACTCGCTGAGGGCATGATACCAGCGGAAAATCCCAAGGAAGGGGCTGTTTCATGCTAAATTTCCTGACTCGCTTGATTCGAAGGCACTATGCGGAAGATCTCGTAAGGGAGGCGGTCGAAAAAGGGATAGGCGTCTATCATAACTGCTGGGAATTAGCGAGAGAAGGCGGGGACGGCATTCAACCGGAAGAAATCTACCCTCTCGCCTTAAGTTGGTGCTTTAAGACAATGGGACTTATGCACCGCCCCTACGGTCTGGACTACGTCACCCTCGCCCTCGGTGCTACGGATTCAGATGGCGATGAACTGGCCCGTTTCAAATTCGGACTTCTGCGTCCTAATGATTTCTATAGTAGGGGGTCCGTCCCAAAGCAACTTCAAGACACGCTGAAACAATGGAAGGCCGAAGGAATTTTCCGGTCAGCCAAATTCGTAAGCGCTGTTATGTTTAGTTGGGGAGACTTAACTCGAGAACTCTTAATCGCAAAATAAGGAGGGTTGAGCACATGGAATGCTACATTTTGTTGGAAACCGCTGTCGGTAGCGCAAAAGTAGTGACCGACGAACTCAAAAGGCTGGTACTCCCAGAGGGAATCAATCTGGTGTCTACCAACCGTATCACCGGCCCTTACGACGTAATCGTCAAGCTAAGAGGAGAGGACCGGAATCGGCTAGTTGCCTCCGCCGACCAACTGAACCAATTCAGGAATGTTGTCAGAAGCACCACATGCCCGGTAGAGATTGGATAGAGGAATCACCTGTTCACTTGGGGCGGGCCGAAACAAACCGGTTTCGCCCCATTCCATTTTTGAAAGGGGGATGAGATCTCTCTCCATTTTTTCCTTTGAGACCTCATCTTTGTTTCGGCTTGCGGATACTCTTATCAAACCGCCTAAGGGCAAACGCCAATACAACAAAGAAAACTAGGGCAAAGATGATCCTCCCCGCGTTGACATGACCTTCGTGAACTCCGCCCCAAATCTCTGAAGCGGTTATAAACGTAAAACCCAGAAACAGCAAAAAACCCGCCGCCCAGCTCATTACTGTCCTCTCCTTTCTGCTTCTCCAACCATCGTCTTGCTGTGCATCTGGAGCATGATGACGAAAGCCCCAAACAGTACCAGCGCCTCGATGGCCGCCAAAGCACCAACTCCCAAGACTCCGGCGCCGATAGCTTTCTTAACCATCGCGACTTTCTCCCTTCTAGACTGCCAGATTTTGCCGTTATTATATCTCTCTAGCAGGCAGATTTCAAATGCTATAGGAAAAAAATAGCCAATCTGGTAAAATTTTCCTGCTTATATATGAAATACACTGATCTAGTTTACGGAAAATCCGAAATTTATGAACCGGTGATATTGGAACTTATTGCAAGTCCCAGCCTCCAAAGACTGAAGGGAATCAATCAGTACGGTTATCTGAATCCTTTTTTACCCGTGCGTCCTCTTAGTCGATTTGAACATTCGATTGGAGTCTTTCTACTTTTGAGAAAGTTTCAGGCCTCTCTCGAAGAACAGGTTGCCGGACTAATCCATGATGTTTCCCATTCTGCTTTTTCCCACTGTATTGATTATGTTTTAGAAGAAGGCTCACAAAAAGAACACACTCATCAAGACAATATTTTCGAAGATTTTGTAAATGATTCCGAAATCCCGCTTATTTTAAAAAAATATAATTTAGACACTCATTTTGTCTTAAATGATAAAAATTTCCCTTTAAAAGAAAAGGAGTTGCCCAATCTTTGTGCCGACAGGATTGATTATTCCTTCCGAAGTTTTCTTTTGTTTGGTGAAGCGAGTAAAAAAGAGGTTGACAACTTTCTTGATAATTTAATAATTCAGCAAGGCAATTGGGCTTTTAAAAACTTTAAAATTGCTAAAAAATATACCGAACTTTTTTATTCTCTAAATGAAAAATACTTTTGTGGTTTACCAACCGCTCTTATGTTTTGTACGGTAGGAGATTATTTAAAATACGGCTTGGAAAAAAAGTACATTACCAAAAAAGATTTATATACTACCGATAATGAAATTTTGGTAAAAATTGGGAAGCATTTAAAAACCGATAAATACTTAAGTCTTTTGTTTGAGAGAATGAATAATAAAATAGATTTTAAGAATGACAAAAATGATTTCGAATCTCATATATTCTGTAAGTCCAGAGTAGTTGATCCTTTTTTTATCAAAAATAATAAGCTAGTAAAAGTATCTAGAGTTGATAGTAAACTAAAAAATAAAATAAAGGGGGGAGCTGTGCCAAAAGAATATTTTTTGAAATTTGAAAAATAATTCGTTATGAAAACCGAAAAAGAAATTGAAGTAAAAGTGAAAATCGACAATATAGAAAAGGTGAAAGGGGATTTTGAAAGACTTGGTGTGGTTTGGAGTGCACCAAAACCCCAAATAGATTGCTATTACAGGCTAAAAGACCAATTCGGGGCTGCCCAAAAGCCCGGATCGTATATCTTGCGAATCCGCCAAGAAACAAACCCAACATTTACCATGAAAGCTCTTACAGACCGCCGCGGTGTTTGGGAGGAACGCGAAACAAAAATTGAAAACCCCAAAGAGCTTGAAAAAATTCTACAAAAGATTGGTTTTGTAAATGTTTTAACTTTGCATAAGAAACGCACGTCGGGGGAGTATGAAAAATTTAAATTAGAGATTGATGAAATCCGCGAGCTTGGCAATTATTTAGAAGTAGAAGTGAAGGGGCAAGACGGCGAGAAAATCCAAAACGAAATTAAAAAATTATTTCTAAGTTTAGGTCTCCCCGAGCGAAATATAGAAAGACGAGGCTACCCCGAAATCATTTTTGAAGAACGCGGTCAAAAATTCGAAGGCCAGCAATAATTTTAAATTTTTCCCTTAAATTTGTTACTAAAACCAAAAAAAAAGTAGTATAATTAATCTAGCGGTAGACTGACTGCCTCTTCAGCCAATCGTTTCCTTGGAAGGCGCAAGGTTTCCCTTAATGCTCGGGGAAAGGAGACCGAAAATGTGCATGGAAACGGGTAAAAGCTGTTTTGTCAAAATCGACAAGGAAAGCCTGGAGGGGTGGTTGAGAGGAGAAACACAACAGATGGAGGTTGAAGGGCCGATAATCCTGGAGGGTGCTCCCTTGAGAAGCCGATTATCGGACGGCAGCGAAATCGTCGAAGTCGGCTTGCTTCGCTGCCTTTGGGCCGCTGAAAGACAACCCGCACTTGCTGCCGCTTCCTAGATTCGGAGATTGGAAAGAAAGGAGGTAGCTATTAGGATCCCAAGGGCGGTAAGGTTTGGTAACGGCAATTGTACTAGGCGCAGAAGCTTCCGACGACAGCCAAACCTTCCCGCCCACAAAGAAACAGGAAGAAGTGGAAGGATACATAGAAGGGTAACGAACGGAGAGGTTTTTGGGCTTTCAAAGGTACCCCGTCAGCCCTAAGCCTCTCCTCCCTTTTTTATATTTTTTTACCGCTCTCTGCTCCTCTGCTAACTGCTTACTAATTTACCTCCGCTCAAGACCGGGTCTTGAATTCAGCTACGTTAATTCTTAATTTTTTTATGCTAAATTTCTAATCCTCCTCGTCTTCAGCTAAAGAGTGGAATTTGCGGTGGGTTTCTTGGGCAGAGTTGACAAAGTTTTAACATATATGTATGATGTATGTGTATGAAAAGAACTCAGGTTTATCTTGAAGAAGAGACTATAAAAGAATTGGACCAATTGGCATCCAAAGAAAACAAACCTAAAAGTGTTCTTATAAGACAATTTCTACAGGCGGGTGTAAAAGCCGTCAAAGCCGAAAACCCAAGTGATATTCTACTTCGGTTAGCTGACATGGGCATCAAAACTGGCGATAGGTATTTATCCAAAAATATCAACCGCTATCTTTACGGGGGTAAAAGAAACAGCAAATGAACCCCACCATTTTCGTCGACAGTGATGTTTTTGTTGCTTTAGTCAATACTTCAGACGCTAACCACTCGAAAGCTAGGAGAATAAGCAATTACCTGCTGGATTTGAAAGCCAATCTTTTTACCTCTGTACTTGTAGTGGAAGAATTAGTTTCAGTTTTAGCCATCAAATATGGATTAAAATCTGACGCCATAAGATTTGCTAGAGAAGTCATTGGAGATATGAATTTTGTAAATGTAGATCCGACAGACTTACAAAATTCTTTGGAAATTCTAAAAAACCAACCGTCCGCTAAGATAAGTCTGCAAGATTGCGTAAATATTTACCTTGTCAAAAAACACCAATTTGACGCTATTTTCAGTTTTGATAAAATTTACGGTAGAAACGGCCTTACCTACGCCTCAGAAATTACCTAAAAATGTTTGATTTACTCATCTTCAGCTAAAGGGTGGAATTTGCGGTGGCTTTCCTGAGCGAAGCGATCAGAGGCATGGACATAGCGAGTGGTTGTGTTGAGAGATTCGTGACCAAGCAGGATTTGGATTGCGGCTGGGCTTGCCCCTTCCTCGGCTAGATACGTCGCAAACCCATGTCTCAGGCTGTGGGCGCTAGTAGGAACATTTATTTTTAATTTTTCCCGGTATTCTTTAATCTTCTCTTGTAAATAATTTGTTGAGATTCGCTTTTTCAAACTGTTGACGTTTCTTCCGCTGTAGGGGATAAAGAGGGCAGGGTAATTATCCTTTCGGGTCACCATATATTGGTCGAGGTGGGTCTTACCTCGATGAGTTAGATAGACAAAACGCTGCTTCTTCCCCTTTCCCATTATGAAAATCTTGCCGGAATTATCAATCTGATTTCTGTTTAAATTGCATAGTTCGGAAATTCTCATACCGGTCGAAAAAAGTACCTCCAAAACCGCTCTATTGCGCAGAGCGACCCGTTTATCGCTTTCCAGAGTACTTGGGGCTTCTATCAATCTGACTAAATCACCAAGCTCTGCTACTTGGGATATTTTTCTTTCCTTCCTCACCAACTTAATATGCTCGGGTAAAATAGACGTCGAATAATCCATTTCAATTAAATAATGAAGATACCCTCTTATGGAAGAAAGAAGTCTGTTAATTGTCCCTGAGGAAAGCATCTTTTCTCCTTCTTTTCCTGTCGAGGTACGACGATCTCGAGAATTTAAATAGGCTTTAAAAGACTCTATCGTCCTTTTTGATATTTTATCGAAATCATCTACTTTTGCCTCTTCATTAAGAAACAGCTCAAATACTTTTAGGTCTTTCTCATAGTTATAGATTGTTTCTACCGAATAGGCATTTACTTGCAACGATAAAAGAAAATCTTCTCTGTGTGGAAGCTCCATTATAAACCTGCTCCTCTCTTGTGTGAATTAATAGTATTTGGCATATTTATTTGAACTTAATTAATTTATTTATATTGATATATCAGTATATTTTACACTTTTCAGCCTCAAATGTGAGTGAAAGGCTTAGACGATTATTGTTATATTTTCTTTATATATCAATCTATTTTTGATATTGGGAACCAAATTATCGAAAACCTGAAAAACCCTTTTAAAGTTATAAGGAACTCCTAGGGGAATACAGTAATTAGACTTTATGTTTAATAAAAATTCACTAGGGCCGAGTAACATAAAATTTGACACACCCCTTTCTGGGGGAACTTGAGAGACTGAGCATTAGGTCGATTATACTCACTCAGTATCAGCTTAGCACGGGTCTGTTAGCTTGTCAAGAGAAGGGGTACCACCAAAACCCTTATAAAATTTATAACATAAAATAAAATCTTTTATTCTCCTTATTATGTTGCAAATAAATTTTTCACTACGAAGACTACTAGGAAGTGCTTCCAAGTAATAAAAACGCTTTCTAGGACCTTACAGAGCCTTTAATTCTATAACGAATTATCACTTCCGTAAAAAGACATTTAGCAGTCACAACGCTAATTTGCTTGAATTATCATTATATATTAAAATAATAGCTTCATTATTTATTTACTAACTTGATTTATGAGGCTACAATACACTCAGGGAGAGTACCTCTAAAGACAGCTAGGCATGCCAACCGTTAGTTTATTCGGGTTTTTTATGTTCGGGGTTCTGAGGTAATAATAATGGAAAAGACCCTATAGTTTTATCTTTCCACATGTGGAAACTAATTGTATCAAACTGTATCATAAGAAAATATCCTCCTCTACTCCCCCCACTGGCGGGGGATTTTTTACTCCCCATTTCCGAAATATTTCTCCCCCACCCCGCAAGCTTAGCTATAAGACTCAAGTTGTAAGACGTAATTTTTTATTTTCGCCTCCAATACTAGTGCTGCGCCCCCTAATCTCATACTTTACGCTCTAAGTCATATATCCAATCTACACTCCCCAACTGGTAGAAACTGCTAAAAGAAGGGTTACTGCTGCGGCTACAAAAAGGTATTCAAAGATTGAGCGTCGAGTTAAATCCTCTCGTATATAATGCTGTAGGATTCCTAAAATAACATACACGGCTGCGGTAAGAGCCAAACCAATTTTTGGCGGATCTAAAGGCCAAAAACTTAATACCAGGGCTAACTCACCTACAATTAAACCGCCTACTAAGGAAAAGAGGGCTACTTGAGAAGGAATTGTATTTTTTAAATTTATTTGCCAAAATCCTTGGGCAAAAAGAAACACTGCCGCTATTCCTACAACTATAGAAAAAATTGCAGCGTTTTGCCGAAGACCAAAAATAAGGGTAAAAAGAGAGAAAGAAACAAATAATGTCGCCAAGTAACCTACGGTATGCGCAGCTCTGACTAGTGGTATATTTCTTTCGGTTGAAACATTAAATATGTTTTCCGAAAGTAAAATTGTATATATAACTGCAAAATAAGTCCCCGCTAAAATTAATCGAACTAACAAAGTTTCTTCAAACCTAATTTGAAAAAGGGCAAAACTACTTGTTAAAAAAACCGGTAACACGAAAAGACTGATTAGTTCGAAAAAAGCAAATGGTGCATAAATTGACCAAATAGACAGAAAATAGCTAGCAACGATTAAAACAGCTAATAAATAATACTGATATTTAATATCAGCTTCCGGCAGGAAAAAGATGCTTACTGCAAGGATTAGACCACTTATTGAGATTTTTTGTCTTTTAGTCACCATAATTTAGTTTATAAGATTTAAGATCTAAGTCTTACGTCTGATTTCAGGACATGGCAGATAGCGGCAGCAACAGCATCATATGCATCATCACGAAAGCGAAAGACATCCCTACCGGTTTGATCTTTAGGTTTGGGTAATTTATGTACCTTTAAATGCCTTCTAACTGCTTTCTGTACTGTATTTTTATCTGCCCGGCCGTGACCGGCAACACTTAATTTTGCTTCTAGGCCGGTATATTCAAAAATAGGTAATTTCTTTTCCGAAGCTGCCAGCATTACTACTCCCCTAGCCTGTCCGACTGAAATCGCTGAAGTGGAATTAGAACCAAAAAATAATTTTTCAATCACTACGCAGTCCGGATTGTGCTCCTTGATTATTTTTTTAAGTGAATGGCTTAAAATTAAAAGACGCTCCCCCATAGAGTTTTCCGGAACTGTTAAAATACAACCAAAGCCCACCAAATTCAGTAAGCAGTTAGCAGTTAACGGTGAGCCTTTTTTGGTTTTATTTGCTTTCTGCCTGCCTCGTCCTACCTTGCCCGCTTCGCGAGGCGAGCCGGCAGGCGGGCTATCTGTTATCTGAATTATCCCCCAACCGGTTGTGGCTGTACCTGGATCTATCCCAAGAATTATCATACTGGATCAAACTCCCCTTCAGCCCGACGAGCATCAATTGCTTTCAAAACTTTTTCATACTCGGTATCTAAATCAATATTGTAGATTGCCGCAATTAATAAAATTTCATAAAGTACATCACAAACCGAATCTACTACTTCTGATTTTTTTCTAGCCACTGTTTTATAACCCTCTTTAGTTTGAATAGCATTGGCTAGTTCTCCAACTTCTTCGTTTAGCTCGGCAAATCGCTGGTAAATTCCCCACTTTGGCCCGGGCATTTTGTTTGCGACTTTTTTAGTTTTCTCAATAGCTTCGTTTAATTTCATGCAACTACTTTTTTTAAAATCTCATCTGGTATGTCGAAATTGGCGTACACCTTTTGGACATCGGGAAGGTCATCAAGTTTGTTTACTAGCGATAAAATTGCAGCGGCTTTACTTTCATCTTCAATTTTTACGTTCGTAACCGACTTGCGTGAAAGTTTCGCTTCAACTACCTCTAAATCTTTAGCTGCCAGATAGTTTTTGACTTTATCCAGCTCACTAGCGGCACAATATATAATAGCTTCATTACTATCTGTCTCCACATCACTAGCTCCAGCATCTGCTGCTAATAATAGAAGATCGTCTGGATTACTGCCAGCTTTTATTTTAACGGTGATTTCACCAATTGGTGCAAATAAGTGAGTTACAGAGGAAGGTCCAGAAATATTTCCCCCTAGGCGCTCAAAAGCGCCCCGAACATCTTGGGCAGTCCGTTGACGATTATCAGTAACCGTCTCTACTAATACGGCCACTCCTGCCGGACCATAACCTTCATAAGTAACTTCTTCAAGGTTTAATCCTTCCTTCCCTGCTCCAGTTCCTCTTGAAATTGCCCTTTCGATATTATCTTTAGGCATATTTAATTTTCTGGCCGCTTCGATTGCTAACCTTAATTTAAAATTAGATTCTGGATTACCGCCTGCTTGCCTGGCAGTAATTGTAATAGCGTTGGCTGCTTTAGTAAAATCGGCTCCCCGCCGTGTATCAGTAACCCCCTTTTGCCTTTTAATTTGCGACCATTTAGAGTGTCCACTCATATCTTAATTATTTTAACATAAATGATAAAACGGACGAAAATTGTTAGGGTCTTGACAAAAACCACTTCAAAAAGCTTATACTTTAGCTTAGAAGTTTTTTAAACATATGGAAGATTCAAATTCACTACTTGATCCAAAAATCCAAGAAGCAATTTCAGCCGCACTAGAAAATAATTGGCCTAAAGCTTTGGAATTTAACCAAAAATTACTCAAAAAATACCCCAAAGATATCGATATAATGAATCGACTAGCCAAGGCTTATAGCGAGGTTGGGAAAGCGCACGAAGCAAAAAAATTGTATCAGACCATACTTAAATTAGACCCTTATAATCAAATTGCTGACAAAAACCTTAAGCGAATTTTCGCCTTAAAAAAAGGAGTTCCTACTGAAATTAATAAGACTGTTGCTAATCTAAAAGGAGATATTTTCCTTGAAGAACCCGGGAAAGCTATCATCGTAAATCTCTCTGATCTAGCAATGCTTGGTGTTTTAGCTAATTTGCAGATAGGTGATAAACTGGAACTTGCCCCCCACCGAAATGTTATCACAGCCATTACCGCTGATGGTCGCCGAATTGGTAAAATAAACGGTACACTTGCTGCAAAAATCGCCGAGAATATTCGCGCCGGCAGTAAATTTGAAAGTTTTATAAAATCAATATCTTTGAGAGAAAAGTCCAAAAAGGAAAATTCACAAGTTTCAATTTTTATTCGTGAAACCATGCGTTCTCCGAAAGTAATCGAAGCTCCCTTCGCTACTAAACCGATAGATTTTACCCCTTATGTTCGTGAAGAAGCGCTCCCTCCCCTTTCTGAACAAGCTCCCCTGCCAACCGAAGCCGATGATTCTATCGAGGAGGTAGAAGTAGCAAATTTACCAAGTGTTGCGGGTAATGAATCGCTGGAAGACCTTGCCGAAAAAGAAGCCGAAGATTCCGACCATTTAGAAAAAGAGTAGCACGCTTCGTAACTAAATCATCCTCACAAGCCGCTCAATAATCAAGATACTTACAACCTTAATTTAAATATTGACGGTATCTAATTACTTTTTCTATGTTAGCTCGTCTTCGGCAACTTCCTCTGTTTTTGCTACCGGCTTTACTTCAGCAACTGCTTCCTCTTTTGCTGCCGGCTTTACTTCAACCGGTTTTTCTTCAGGCGGCTTTTCGGCTACTGGTTTTTCTTCAGGCGGCTTTACCGTAACTTGTTTTTCTTCTTCTTGTTTTTCGGTTACTGGCGCTATCGTTTCTTTCACCTCTTCTTTTCCACCTTCGCCAACCGGCAAATTTGGCGGATTTTCTTTGACTTCTTCTTTCGCCTCTTTTTCTTTTAATTCTTCTGCCGTTACTTCTTTTTTCTCCTCGGCTTTTGCCTTTAGTTCTTCTTTAGGTTTTGTTTCCTTTTTTTCTTCCTGCTCCTTGGGTTTTTGTTCAACTTTTACTTCGGCTTTCTTTTCCTTAGCTTCTTCCTCGCCTTTTTTCATAATTTTTTCAACCGCAGCCCAAGGTACCTGCAAATTACTAGCAGGAAGCTGTAGCAGCGCCTCATCCCCTACTTCCCCATTAAAGTGAGAGACAGAGGCCGGAAGCAGTTTGTAGGAGCCTTCCGGGGTCACTCCTACCCATTTACCTTCTTTTTTTGATAATATCCCAATACTTTTATGACGTTTTACATGCTCAATTTGTTTAAAGCGGCGCTCTCCACCATCTTCAACCAATTTCAAAGTATCACCAACTACCAAAATGCTTTTTGAAGCATAGTTTTCCGGTACGGGATAAGTTTCCCCTTTTTCGGTAAACATATTTTGTCCGTCAAAAAAACCGCTAACTCCGGGAAGTTCCTGGGCTCTTGGTTTAGCTTTACTTCCTTCACTTTCTACATCTAATAAAAGCTGGCGGGCAAGTTTAATACTACTTTCGGCCGCCGATAGCGCTTGCCTGATTAAATCAATTTTTGGTGCAGACATATAGAATTTTTACCTCCTTTCAGGTAAATTTGGCGGTGGAACTGACTTTTCCTCACCGCTTAAATTATTTGCATCGGTTTTTATACTGATAATCGGACTTTCCTGCTGTGAAGGCTTAGGAAAACGGAATACTTCTACTTCTTCACCTTCTTCTTGGTTATTATTACCCAACGTCGGCGGATTATCAGCTAAACCGGGGATATTTTCTCTTATAAAAGGTTTTGGAACCGCAATTTGCTCTTGCCTTACCGGGGAAATATCTGGTTTTATACTTTCGGCTTCTTGGGGTTGGCCTTCAACCGGAACCTCTTTTACTTTCTGCTCTTCTTCTATTGCCCACGCAGGAGGCTGAGGCGGTTGCCCCGGCCGGAAGCGAGTTTCTGTCCACTTTTTAATAATTTTTTCTACTCTTTCTACCGGGCGTCCATACTTAGTTTGGGATAAAGATACGGCTCTCCCCCGAAGATTAGTTGAATCAGTTGCCGGCGACAAACTGCGGGCAGAAAATGGTTTGGTTTGAGTGTCATCAACCTGTAATTTAAGATACATTTCAAATCTACCCAAATTTATTAAATCATTTTCCAGGAAAGTAGGATCAAACTCCCTTTCCAAAAAGTGAGCGTCAGTCGGACCAATTGTAAAGCAAACCAAGGTCCCAATGTTGCCAAAAACCGCGTCCCTCACCGTCTCGGGCATTTGTTCGATGTACTGATGTGTCAAAGTCAGGTCTAGTCGATACTTTCTTGCTTCAGAAAGCACAACTGCAAAAGCATCCGTAGCAAAATTTTGGAATTCGTCGGCATATAAGAAAAAGTCCTGCCGTTCACTTTCGGGAATATCCACTCTGCGCATCGCTGCAAACTGTAATTGAGATACAATCATTGCTCCCAGAAGCGCGGTGTTGTTAGCACCGATTCGACCAGTAGCTAAACTAACAAAGAAAAGTTTTTTAGAATTAATAATTTCATCTACCTTAATACTACTTTTTGGCTGGCCAACAATATTACGAATAAGTTCAGAATTTAAAAATTGTCCGACTTTATTTTGAATTGGGCTAATTGCTTCAGTTATCAGCCTTTCATTTTGCTCCATACGCGCAAACTCGTTATTCCAGAAAGATTTCATTTGCGGATCGCTGATTAAGTCAACAATATATTTGCGGTAATCTCGATCAGTTAAAAGCCTGGTAATTGATAGAAGTGACGTATTTGGTACTTCTAAGACGGTGAGAATACAATTCTTCAAGATATATTCAAGTCGCGGTCCCCAGCTTTCAGCGAAATATTTTTTAAAAACATCTACCAGCGCATCGGCCATAAGAGTGCGTTGTCTTGGATCAACCATCTCAAGCATATTTAGAGAAATCGGATGATCGGCATCAGCTGGATTAAAAATTACCACATCGTCTAGTCTATTTTCCGGTACAAACTCCAGCAACTCATCAATAAGTTGCCCGTGCGGATCCAACACCGCTACACCTTCCCCTGCTTTCATATCCTGGATAATCATATTTTTTATCACGGTGCTTTTTCCAGTACCGGTTTTCCCGATAACGTACATATGTTTTCGACGATCGGCTTTTTTAATCCCAAAACGAACCTTTATATCCCGGAAAACCGTTTCGCCAAATATATTTGCCGAGCTTGTAGGCAAATCCAGCGGCGGTTCGCCTTTTTTTGCCCGTGTCCAAGAGATAGTTGGCGTTTGAACCGCGATGCTAGGAAGATGGAAAATCGAAGCAAGTTCTTCGGTCGTCAGAATAAAATTTCCGGCTTCTCTTTCATGAAAACTTCTTATCTGATACTCTCTAACCACTACATCCGTACTTGGACTTTCTGGGTCTTCCTCTATACTATTTAAATCGGCGGTCGAGAATTGTTTAAAAGAGCTAATTAATCCAGAAAGGCGGGCTTGGGCGCTTTCTTTATCGTTATTAGAAACTGCGACTAAACGAATTTTAGTTTCAAAACCAATTTTTGATAATTTATTTTCAATTACTTTTAGAGAAAGCTCTTTACCGGCAGAAAGACGTACTGGCACGGGTCGGGATTCTACAACAGGCTGGGGACCTCGGGTAATATTAGTAGCCATATTACCGCCAAGAGATAAAATACTTTTACCAACATCAATAACTATATCCCGCGGATTTAAGGTGATTGGTGAAATTCCCTCTCGTTCCGTCTCTACATATTTATGTCCCCTATCCTGCCAAAAATCACCCACTGGTCGAACCAGAATCTGCGCCCAAAGCTGTTCTCCGCTCTTTAAAGCTCCAAGAGCGCTGGTGATTGCGGCTAACGGATCTACTTCAAAATCACGGAAGGTTTTTATGGGAAGAATGAAATCGCGGCTTAGCGCAAGTTCAGTAGCTGAAACAAAAGCCCCCGCGGGAATACTTTTAGTATAATCAACAGCCTCCCGGATCTCCGCATCGGGATATTGAGCATAAATTTGGCTTTCGACGAAATTTTTAAAATTGTTTGGGGTGTAAGCATAAAAACGAATTCCTTCCTCAGAACTTGCCATTTCTAAGGAGATGTGTTCTTGAATTTTTGGCGTAAAGGCAAGAATACCATGCAAGCTTGCAAACATTTGCTCTGCAGCAGTGGGAAGTTTTTCGTTTTCCCGAGGAAGTGCAATAGAAAGTAAGGTCCCGTTAGGAATCTCCGAACCTTTCAAGCCTCTCTCTTGCTTTTTAGCTGCTATCCAAGCCCAACAAAAAGCAATTAATAAAATTACCGGAATAAAAATATAGTATGCCATTTTTTGTTTAATCTTTCGCTACCCTTTTTAAGGACGAAAGAAAATCTCTCCGTTCCCATTTTGGCAATTTTATCTTAAATAAAGCTAAAAGTCAACCTATTTTGGATGTGGGTTGTAGGATGTAAGATGTAAGACTTAAGGTCTGACAAGTTTTAGCCCACCCTAGTGGTCGCAGAGGGCGAGAGTACCTGAGGAATTGAGGAAGCGAAATTCTGAAGTTACGTAGCGATCTATTCCGAACCTGTCGAGGAAAGGAATTTGCATGCAGTGAGGACATTCGGCTGAACTCAGTCGAAAACCTAGTCGAATCTGAAGGTTGAGAGAACTTTGTCGATAAGTTCTTTTTGTCCACCAAGATTAGTGAATATAACAATTTTCTTGGATTCAAAATAATAAATACCGTCACCTGAGTTAATATAGGTCCATTTTCTACCCTCAACGCCAGCTAACACAACTTTTTCTTCTTTACATTCTGGCTTCTCTGGGGGACTTTCGCACCACCCTCCCTCAAAATTTCCGTAAATTCTAATGTATAGTTCGGTGTCGTCTAAAGGCTGGTTTTCGGCTCTGTTTAACTCTATACTCTCAAAGGGTATCGCTTTAGCATTGTCAAGGAACGCAGATTTTTTAGAGACTGGCCACTCTGCAGGATATTTAATTGAATACTTAAAGGTGGTACTCGTGAAAGTCTTCCAACCTGCTGTTTCGTCTTTTTTGGCGGAAGTAGTTGCGGTTTTTGGATTTGTAGCTGGTGTAGATTCACTCGGTTTTTGTTGGAGTAGGAACCAAATTAATATTCCCAACCCAATTACAATAGCACCGATTACAACGCCAATCAAAACATTTTTCCAATTTATCGATTTTTTGGCTTGGGCAGAAGTTTCCATCTAGGATAAGTATTCAGCAAATAGCTATCCTTGTCAAATTTTTAAACATCTGAACCTGAGTGTCAGGAACCTAAAGCTAACTTTATAAATTTGAGGCCGAAGGCCTGGCCTTAGAAGCTAATTGAAAAGTCATGGTTTAAGGTCCGACCTTTTGTTCAGATAAATTTTCGGAAAAAAATTAAAGTGCCTTTGCGAAGTCGGCGTCTTTGAACTAGCAAAAATAGATAGCTTCGCGCTCTGCGCAGACTAGCGAAGAGGAGACGGAAACTGAACGAGGAATCGAGAGAATTTCCGAGGTTCCCGAAGCATTTTTGCTTAATGTTCAACAGCCGACGAAGCATAGGCTGGCCTTTTCTTGTTACTTCTTTTCGGCCAAACAAAAGAAGTAAGAGGAAAAATTTAGGGGCGGCTAAGATTTGAGTATTTTCTCGATTTGTCTTTTGAAAGGCATTAAATCGTTTTGAACAACATTCCACACTAAAGAAAGGTCGACACCAAAGTAATCATGTATTAATTTACTTCTCATGCCAGCTACATCTTGCCAAGGAACATCGTTATGTGCATTCCTAAAATCTTCTGGAAGGTTTCTGGTTGCTTCCCCGATTATTTCTAATCTTCGTACTGTGCCATCTTGGACTAGTACATTATTTAAGAAATCCTCCTGGGTCATATTCTCAGTGAAATCTTCAATCCATTTGATGCTTTCAAGAATATGTTTGAGGAATATTTCAGGGTCTTTAGTCATAAAATCGGGGTTTGATTTTTTTGAACAATATCTTTAAGTAAGGGTGATATAGAATTAAAAGTAAGTAGGTCAACTTCTTTATTAAGAGCCTCTTCGAGTTTTCTTTGCAGTCTAATTAGGTCAAGCAAACTACTTCCTTTTTGAAGCTCCACTAAAATATCAACGTCACTATCCTTGGTATTTTCACCAACCGCATATGAACCAAAGATAGCTGAACGTGTAACACCAGCTTCTTTAAGTATAGGTACAGCTTTTTCTTTAATTTTATCTACATCCGTTCTAATATTGCTCATTTATTTTTATTCTACCACATTGAGGCTGAAAATTGGAGAAGTTGTTTAGTGTACGACGCTTGTCCTGAGCGAAGTCGAGGGGTTAGAATCTTTTGTGCGTGTGTTTAACCAAAGAGAAACGGCGGCTAAGGGTTTGGACCTTATACCGCCGTTCGCTGCCGATTGATTACGACACACTATTTTGCTGGGTGTTGCCAGGTGCGGGCTTCTTCAACCAGGGCATCCATGTTAGCCAGCTCGCCGGTGAAGATTGGGCTTCCGACCAGCTCCACAATTCGTTTGAAGATAAGATTCATGGGAATCTCAGCTGGTCCCCGCCAACTTTGCAGTTCCTCGGCCCGTTCGTCCCCGGTCATTTCCTCGGCTCTCCGCCTAGTCTCAAAGGCTTCGAGGCATGTTGGACACCACCCGGGACAACGCGTGCTGCACTGATGGCAGACTCGCTCCTTCGTAGTCATTTGGTGCTCTCCTTATGAGCTTTGGGTCGTTTGGGTCGGCCGGTGTCAAAGCACATATCTCTTTAACTCTATAGTCTGGAGAGCAACTTAGTCTAGACAAACACTCTTTAACTCTTAAATGACAGTTAGCTATTATTAGCGGAAATTATACGATGGGTGTACGTAAAAGTCAAACTATAGGACTTATCTGAGGCATGCGATGTGAGAGTACCTAAATTATCGTTAGAAAATTTAGGGGCGGCTTAGCCGAGTCAGCCTCGGCGCAGCACGCGAGAGTACCCCCGATTTAATCGGGGTTACGAAGCGTAAGACACTAGAATTTTCGTCAGAAAAATTAGGGGCGGCTATTTTTGCCGCCCCTCGGAAGAAAGGAGAGAGATCGGGCTTATTATAACAAAAAGCTTAGGGCAAAGTCAACTCTTTAGCGGCTTCTTCCCCTAAAATTATTAAAATATCCCCTGGAAAATCTTCTTTTTTTAGCCCCTTTTTTTGAAAAGTAATTATGGTTTGTAAACGTTTTTCTATTTTTGATTTGCTATTTTTAACAATCAAAACATTTTTTTTCTCAACCTTGTTTGTCGCCTCCCGAAAAACAACATTAGCACCAATATGAGTTAGATAATCAGCAAGTATTGTCCCCAAACCAGCTTCACCAGAAGAATTTTGTATTGACAGACTAGCTCCCTCTTCTAGAATTTCTTTATCTAAAAATAAGTTACCTAGAAAAGATGCCACTTCTTCGCTTTGCAGATCATAATCAGTTACTTTTTCTAAAGATACAAAATCGCTATTTTCAAAGTTTGCACTTTTAACCTTTAGGAAAAGGCTCCAAATTTCAGGCAAGCTAAGATTTGTTTTTAATATTTTCTTAAGAACGCCCCAGCTTCCTGGTAATTTAAAAATAAAAAGAGGACTGTTTAGGCTTTTTTTTATTTTCGCAACTTCCTCATAATTAAAATTTAATTCTTTGTTTTCAAACGCAGCATAACGATCAATTGGTACTGCTAGAGCACCGCTAATATATTTTTGTAACTCCCCCACTCCCCTTTCAATAAAAAGAGTATTTATTTTATTTTTAAGTTTTGGATTATTTTTTAAATCAAAAGAAACTATTTTTAAACGTTTGTCAGCTGGATCGTAAGTTGCAATAGCGGCTTCTTCTAAATTATTTGATTTATAAGAAATTAGTAAAATATTTAATCTAAAGGTGTAATCTAACTTCGCGGTCTTCAACTCTTCACTTGGAAATCTATCGAAAGGATCTTTTATATTTTTGATAATAGCTGGAAGTCTTAACGAAAGATTTACTGCCACTAAAATTAAAAGCAACAGTATAAACAATCTTATGAAACGGTTTTTTCTTCTTTCTTTTTTTGCTTTTTCCCAAATTGGGAGGCGGGCCTGGGCAGGTGTAAGGTTTCTTTTCATTCGATGTAACTTATCTCAAGGGACAGCGTTACCAAAATTGGTAATTTCTTCGATATGAGCCTTTCTTAAACTGCCGTTTTCTAAAGCTTCCAATTTTGTCCCGGTTAAAAACTTCTCGATTAATTGCGAGCTTAAGATTCGCGGAATTATCACGTAGCTGGCTCCTAAACGGTATAGTTCTAAAGCCTGTCTAGTATCCGGACTAGTAACAATTATCGGTATTTTTTTATTTAGGTTTTTAAGCTGAAAAAGTAACTCTCGGTTTTCTTCATACTCAAAAATTGTCGAAATAATCATTTTTGCCCGGTTAATTTTCGCTTTATCCAAGATTTCTGGGTCTGTCGCTTCTCCGTAAATTGCAATTAATTCTGCTTTCTCAAGTTTTTTTATGACATCAGGATTAAAATCTACTACCACTAGAGGCTGGTTATTCGCCTTTAAACCGCAGAGAATATTCCAACCCAGTCTTCCAGCCCCGATTAAAACCACATGATCTTCAATTACTAGTTCATTTTTTATTATTGCTTCAGTTAAATTTTTTCTTTCGAAGATTTTTAGATAAGGGGAAACAAATTTATAAATCTTTGACGAATATTTTATTAGATAGGTTGAAAAGATTATTGTGACAAGCGCGGTTGCTACTGTAACATTAACAACTGAATTACCAATAAAACCAAGACGGGCTCCCAGAAATACAAGAATCAAAGAAAATTCACTAAGTTGGGCGCTGGTAACGGAAACGTTAAAAGAAGTACGGGTTCGAAAACCCAAAGTTCCCATAATAATCATCATAATAAGTGGATTGCCAATTAAAACAAATGCGGATAACAAAAATACTACCCCAAATTGCGAAAAAAAGTTCGAAATTGGAAGATGCAATCCTAAATTCAAAAAGAAAAGAACAATAAAAAGATTGCGTAACGGCCTTATCCAGGACGCAATCTGAACTTCTTCACGCAAAGAAGCTAAACCAAGCCCTGCTAAGAAAGCCCCAATCTCGATTGAGAAGCCAAACGATACAAAAACCGCGGCAAATACTAAAGCCCAAGCTACACTAGTAAGAAATAGGACTTCGGAATTTTTGGCGAGAATACCAAAAAGTTTTTTTAATACATATTTGTTAAGAATTAATATTAGAAATACTAAAAAAGCACCTTTTACCAAGGTAAGCAGAAAATCAGACGCCCCTCCTTTACTAAAAGATGTCAGAACTATTAAAGCGGCGATAGCAACAAAATCTTGGACGATTAAATATCCAGTAGTAATTTTTCCGTATAAAGAATCCAACGCGCGCTTTTCGAGTAAAAGCTTAATCACAATTAAAGTACTCGAAAGTGCCAAAGCAATTCCAAGGTAAAGCGCTTCGTTATTGGAAAATCCGAGCTGTCGAGAAAGAAGAAATCCAAAAAATGCGGTAAATATAACTTGGCCGAGACCAATTAAAATCGCCGTCCGACTAATTTGCCGTATATCCGAAAAACGCAGTTCCAAACCAATCAAAAACAGGGCGAAAGCAATCCCAAGTTCGGCAAAAAAATCTAAAGTTTGACTGTTAACTTCTCTAAAAAGTCCGCTTGAAGCAGCAATAATTCCAACTAAAAGATACGAAAGTAATAGTGGTTGGCGTGCTTTTGCAAAAATCGCTGATAAAACCGCTGCAAGGGCTAAAAAAATTGCAATATTCGCGAATATACTAGTCATAGATTTAGTCTACCATAATTCATTAAAATCTCGCGAAATGATCGAAATTACAAAAAAATACTAGCTTATTTTTTATTGACTTCTTTCAATTTAGCTAGAATACTTAGAAGATCACTTGGTAGTTTACTTTCGAAGCTTATTCTTTTACCGGTTCTTGGATGATTAAATTCCAAAGAAGATGCATGTAAAAATAATCTTGGGCCGGATTGCCCACCATATAGCTTATCACCAACAATTGGGTAGCCTAAGCTAGATAAATGTACTCTAATTTGATGAGTACGGCCAGTTTTTGGCTCTAATTCTAATAAAGTGTAGCTCTTACCTAATTTTTCGATTACTTTGTAATGCGTTATCGCTTCTCGTCCTTCAAGGGAAATTGTGAATTTTTTACGGTTTTTAGGATGACGGAAAATCGGTTTTTCGATTTTTCCTACCGGCGGTTCTACCAAACGGGAAACTAATGCTAAATATTTTTTACTTACCGTTCGATCTCTAAATTGTTTCTTGAGGCTTTCTAAAGCTTTGGTATTTTTCGCTACTACTAAAAGTCCACTTGTTCCTTTGTCGAGCCGATGGACAATTCCGGGACGAAGAGTCTCGCCAACCCCGGTGATATTTTTTAAATAATAAAGAAGCGCGTTCACCAATGTACCACTAGGGTGGTCAAGCGTCGGGTGCACCACCATTCCTGATGATTTATCAATTATCAAAATATCCCTATCTTCATAAACCATCTTCAGAGGAATTTTTTCGGCGGCTACCTTGCTTGGCGGTGGTGGTGGAATCTCAATTTTAATTTTATCTTCGCGAGCAAGTTTATAATCAGGATTTACCTTTTCGTTGTTTACTAAAATAAATCCTTCATTAATTAATTTTTTGGCTTTTGAACGCGTTAAAAAATTGTTTGTTTTAGCGAGATATTTATCAAGACGTTCTCGAGGTATTACGGTAATTTTTATCTGCCTCATCTCCCTAGCCTTTCCGTAAACGAGGATCTACTGGGGCACGCTACCTTTATTTAAAAATACTTTTACTTCGGAAAGAACCTGATCTGGGTTCATCGCGCTTTTAATAAGATACCCACTGGCACCAAGGTTGAAACCTTCTTTAATTATTGAATCCTGACCTAAATTTGTAAGCAGAACAATGGTACCATTTGGCTTTTCAGGAGGTTTATCTTTAACGCGACGCAGAATTTCCAATCCGTCGATCTTTGGAAGCATAATATCCAATAGAATTAAATCATAACCGCCTTTTAATACCTTATTTAGCCCTTCTTCCCCATCAACCGCTAATTCCACATCATAGCCTTCCTCCCGAAGTAACTCGTCATAAAGTTCTCTTAAAAATTGGTCGTCCTCAATAACTAATAATTTTTGTGCCATAATTTCCTAATTACGTCCTGCTTTAGCGGGACATAATTTCCTAATTACGTCCTGCTTTAGCGGGACATAATTTTTAATTACATCACGCGCTAGCGGGATATAGTTATATTGTATCATGAATCAAGTATCAAGTATCAAGTATCAAGTATTTAATTGATAATGGTACATTGATCCCCCGATGACTAATAGCTAATCTCTGGTCACTGATTTTTGCTTCTACATTCAAAACACAGACTGGCGGTCGGCAAAGCATTCAAACGCTCTTTGCTTATTTTCTTACCGCAGTTTTCACAGATTCCATATTTACCCTCATCAATTTTTCGAATAGCTTTGGATACTTCCGCCAAGCGGCTCTTTAGTTCAAGTCGGGTAGCAACTACTCGATCGTGACCTTCGGAAACAGTAACCTCATCGTCAACAGTCCGGGAAGAGCTTTGATTTGGATCAGCAAGAGGATCTTCACTTTTATATATCGCTAACTGTTTTTTTAAATCTTCAAGTTCCCTATTTAATTGTTTTTTTGTTTCTTCAATCATAATTATCTAAGGTGAATTTTGTGTAATAAAAACCTACCGCTTCCAGTAATAATTTTTAACAAATTTTGCCCATCCTCCCGAAAATTACGAATCTTGAAATAGTATAAAGCAAAAACAGCGCTGGTTGCAATGATGAAGCTAAAAATGCTTGTTTTTGGCCAAGAAAAAAAGGTTCCTTGGCCCTCTTTATACAATTCAAAAATTGCCTGAGCAACGCTGGTTATCACTAAAAAAGTAAAAAATATTTTACCACTCTTCATTTCCCGCGATGCAAGATTACGAAAATAAAGCAGGTATAGAAAGATAAGAAATATAAGGTAGGTAGCTGCTTCATAAAGTTGTACCGGATGGCGATTGAACGAAAAGCCAGGATATTTTACCGCCCACGCCACGTTAGTTTCTTTACCAATCTCAATACCAGCTAAAAATGCGCCAATTTTAATTAATACCAAAGCCGCATTAGTTGCTAATGCTCCAATATCGGCAATTTGAAAAAAAGACCACTTCCAAGCTCTAATAAAATAGGCAGCGGCAATTATTACCCCCAACAAAGCACCGTAATAGACAAATCCTCCTTGCCAAAAATATAAAATAGACGCGCTGTCCCCTTTAAAAAGATTAATATTTTGTAAGATATAAAACGCTCTGCCGCCAATTAGTGCGGACAGCAAACAAATTATTGATAAATCTAAAAGCCGTTCTTCGTTGTAACCTTGCCTTTTACCCTCCCGCCAAAGAATAAATGTAGCTATAAGGAAGGAAGCGGCAAGAAAAAAACCCCAAGAATAAATTGTTAACGGCCCGGCTTTAAAAAGAATTGGTAACATACGCAAGAATTAATAATAAGGTATGAAAAATTAAAATTTTAACGCTCTTTCTCTAGATTTTCAATTAATTTAACTATAGTTCGAACACCAAAACCAGTCGGCCCTTTAGCAAAAAATGGTTTTTCGCTGTCTAACCAAGCAGTCCCTCCAATATCGATATGAGCCCAGGCATTTTTACTGGGGATAAACTCTTGTAAAAAGACCGCTCCAGCAATTACTCCAGCTCCCCTAGTCGGCGGAATATTGCTGACATCGGCAATTTCACTTTTTAGTAATTCTTTATGTTCCGGATAGATTGGCAATTGCCAAACCCGCTCACCCGCTTGTTCTGAAGCCTTTTTTACTTTATCAATCCAACTTTGTTTATTACCTAATATCGCTGCCGACTGATCGCCTAACGCGACTATTACCGCACCCGTAAGAGTAGCTAAATCAACAACATAGCTAGCGCCCAATTTCTGAATATAGGTAAGTGCATCAGCCAAAACTATCCTGCCTTCAGCATCGGTATTTAAAACTTCGATCGTTTTTCCGGAAAGGGACCTTAAAACATCTCCCGGCTTAAGCGCACGACCGCCAGGTAAATTCTCTGTCAGCGGAATAGCCATTATTACATTAATATTAGGTCTTGTCTGTCCAATTACTTTCATTACCCCTAAACATGCGGCTGCTCCGGCCATGTCCATTTTCATCTCGTGCATTTTTTCGCTAGTTTTTAAGGAAATGCCACCGGAATCAAAAGTAATTCCCTTCCCTACAATCCCCAAAGTCTGTTTACCCCCCGCGTTGTACTTTAAAACCACTAAAAAGGACGGTTCTTCGCTACCTTTCGCTACTCCGGCGAAAGCGCCAAATCCTCTTTTAATTGCCTCCTCTTCATTTATTATTTCGATGCCAAGTTTATAAGATTTTGCTAGACTTTTCGCTTCATCAACTAAACGTTTAGGTGTCATTATATTGGCCGGTTCGCTGATCAAGTTTCTTACCCAATTAATAGATTCCGTCTCTAACCAATGATGATTTATTGTTTGTATATTTGCCGTACCAACCAAGATTAATTCTTTAATACTACTATTTCCGTTTTCTTTCTTGGTTTTATGAATTCCCGGGTCATAAACAGCTAAACCTACGCCTTCAACCACTTCTTCCGCGTTGAGGTTTTTACCCAAGTGAATTGCAATTTTTTTCGCTCCGGTTTTTAGGGCGCGCCGGATAGCGGCCCCAGCCACATTTCTGGCTAGCCGTGCGTCAAATTCAGTTTTTTTCCCAGCACCAACTAAAAATATCCGAGACGCAGGAATTTTTTTGTGGGTATAAATAGAAGTAACTTCGTAAAGTTTGCCTTTAAAATCACCCAGCCTGATAGTTTCACTGATTGCACTAGAAAGGGCGCTGTCTAATTTTTCTATTTCGCCGGCTGGTTTTTCGCCTTCAAAAAGAAATAGCGCCAAAGCATCGGAGTGAATTCTTTCTAATTTTTCGCTAGTTGTCGTAATCTTCATTGAAAACAGATTTTAGCAAAAGAAGCAACGATTGACAAGCGAAACAAGATTTAGTCATAATAGATATAATGTTCGAATCTTCTCTGCCAATAGATAACAAACCAAAGGTAATTAAAAATCCCTTTTATGTACGCTGGAGAGATGTGCTCCTTGGTTTGCTAATCGGAGTAGCTCTAATTGGTATTGGATTAACCGCCTACTACTATCTTAATTTAAAATCTTTATCCGCTCCCCCGGAACCATCCAACACTGCTACCTCTTCCGCAAAACCAAGTAATTCAACAACCACCAAAACAGACGAAACCGCCGGGTGGAAAATTCATCAAACTGAAACTTTTTCCATAAAAGCTCCTGATGGGTGGGTAGTTCCTCCAAATGATAAAATCCCAGGTGAAAGTATCAATATACAAAAAATTATCGATCAGAACAATTATCTAGATATTCAGCTTAATGTTCAAACAGCAGGTGGGATTAGCCCTGCTGCTCAAAATTATGAAACTTGGAATGAAGTAATTGTTGAATTTAACAGCCAAAAAGTGAAGGCTAATGAAATAATCTTTAAAGATGGGCATTGGTCACTATTTCCGCAAAAAAGTGGTTCGTCTGGAGAGTATTTTCAACTTTACTCCCGACAAAAACCAAGCAATGATAATCGAGATTTAATGCTTAAAATTGTTTCAACCTTCAAATTCGACTAGGTCTTCGACTGAGCTCAGCCGAACGTCCTCACTGCATGGCAAATTCCTTTCTTCGACAAGCTCCGAATACACTTTTTAAATCTTAAATCTAGCTTCCAAGGCCTGGCCTTGAGCCACAAATTTTAGGCGAGCCCAAGACCCGATCTTGAATTCACGTAATGGTGATTTCTCTTATTTCCTTTGGTGCTTTGGTAAAGATTTCGCAGCCTTCTTTGGTGACAAGTACCATATCTTCGATTCTTATTCCTCCCCAACCGGGGATATATATTCCAGGTTCAATGGTGGTAATGCTGCCGGTGGCAAGCTTATTTTTTCGGCGAATGTTCATGGAGGGCAACTCGTGAATTTCTAATCCAACACCATGCCCCAAGGCATGTTTGTAAATATGTTTTGAATCAACTCCTGATGGCAAATTCTTTTCCAAAAAAGAGCGGACTTTCTTATCAATCGTCGCTCCAGTTCTCCCCTCTTTTACCAAGCCAATTCCCAGTTTCTGCGCTTCCAAAACCAGATTATAAATTTCTATTTGCCTGCTATTTGGTTTACCAACAAAAATCACTCTTGATATATCACTGCAGTACCCCTGGTAAATACAGCCAAAGTCAAGCAAAACCATATCGTTTTTCCTGATTTTTGTATTTTCTGCTCCCCAGTGGGCCATTGATGAATTTGCCCCGGCGGCAACAATAATCGGATTCCAAGCCAAACCGTCTGCACCCGCCTTTTTTAAAAAATCCTCCAATTCCCAAGCTACTTCTTTTTCACTTATTCCCGGTTTTATAAAACTTAAAATATGAGTAAATGCCCTATCCGCTAAAGCAACGCTCTTTCTAATTTTTCCTAATTCAATCTCATCTTTAACTTCGCGTAGCTTTTCTATTAAAGAAGCTTCGGGAACAAGTTTAACTTTTTTTAAGACTTTTTTAAGATGTTTAAAGGAGAAAACCGATAAGTGGTGCGATTCAAAGCCAATTCTTGCTGATTTTTCTTTTTCGGGAAGAGCTCTCAAAGCGGGTCCCACTCCTTCTTCTGTTTGGAATATTTCAAAACCTTCCGTTTCTTTTACTGCGTGCTCAAAATATCGAGAATCGGTAATGATAAAAGATTTTTTTGGAGTAGCTAAAACAAAACCGCTTTCGGAATCTGCTAACCAACCGGTTAAATAATAACGATTAGCTGCTGAAGAAATAATGTAGGCATTAAGTTTTCTTTTTCTTAGAAGATCGAGCAGCCTTTTTAGCCTTTGAGGCTTTTTTAGGAGCTTTTTTTGTTTTAGGCTTGGCTTTTTCTTTACGTTTTTCATTTCTTTTTCTTAATAAACTAATTATTGTTGAAAAAAATGTACCGCTAATGGCTTTTTTTCCAGAAGCCAACGCAACCTCCACGGGAATTTCAATTGGTTTTACCTCAGCTGGTTTTTCTTCAACTATTTTTACAGGAGCTGGTTTTTCTCTTTCTTTGCCGCAATAAGGACAGGCACTCCAAGAAACATTGATTGGTTTAGCACATTCCCGACAATCAGCATAAAGCTTAAATGAGCAGTTCGGGCAATAAGCAAAGTCGTCTTTTATGGCAAAATGGCAGGAAGGACAAGCAAGAAGTTGCGATTGCGAAGTTAGAATTGCCTGTTCAATTTCGCGCAATTCTACTTCCTCTTTAGTTAGGGATGGCCGCAACAAAAGGTAAATTGCAAAACCAAGAATTGACCCGGTGGCTACAATTAAAATTGCTCCAATTTTATAAAAAAAATTGCCGGTACGTGCGTTTATATCAAACCAGGACCAAGCCACTAGCGCGGCCCACAACGCAAAAAGATACCCTAAAAGAAAGGTGATTGTTATACTATTCGCGATAAAATCTATTCCGTCAGCAAGCATAATTTGAGGCAGAAACAGGCATAAACTAAATAACACAATTGGGTAGGAATTGTCAAGTCAAGCTTATTAACGTTGACAAATATATCGCAGAGCGATGAATTTGCAAGGCTCAAGCGAGCATTGACAAATATACCACAAATGAGATAAAATTCCAAATTAACCATGCTATCTACCCCCCATTTGCTTGTCGGCGCGGCAATCGTTAAATCTATTCCAAACCCAGCGATTTCTCTTCCGGCCGCTTTTTTTAGCCATTTTTTGCTGGATGCTGTTCCTCACTGGGACGGTTCACCTGAGGCCCCTTTCAGCAAAAAAATAATCGGCGGCGCAATTGCTGATTACCTATTTGGAGCGACTCTTATATTCCTAATCACTAAAGGCGACACCGGTCAAACACTCATTCTTTTTGGTGCCTTTTTGGGAACGTTGCCTGACTTCATCTTAGCTTTCTCACGCCATTTTATTACGGAAATCGAAAAAATCCCTATTTTAAAAAGATTTAACGCGTATCATTCCAACATTCAAATTAGCGTAAGATTTTCGAGAGGATTGCTAACTGCGTTTGCCGTCTGCCTTGCTGCACTAATAATTCTTACCTAATTCTTTCCACATACTCAAAACTTCGAGTATCAACTTTAATTTTGTCGCCTTGGTTGATGAAGAGTGGAACTTTTACTTTAAGGCCGTTTTCTAAGATGGCATCCTTAAAAACATTGGAAACACTATTTCCTTTTACTCCTGGGTTGGTTTCAGCTACTTTAAGAACTACTAAATTGGGGATTGCGGCACTAATTACCTGATCATCAATCGAAGCTAAATCGTAAATTTCTCCTTCTTTTAGAAAGGCCGATTGGCTTCCCAAGATATTTTTTGGCATACTAAACTGCTCAAAAACTACCGGATCCATAAAAACGGCTTCTTGATTATTTATATACAAAAACTGACCTTTTTTCTTGGAAACTTGAATATCCTCAACTTTTTGGCCAGAAGTAAATGTTTTTTCAATAATATTGGCGCTTTTTAAATTTTTTACTTTTACTCGAATTGTCGCAGAACCGCGCCCCATTTTTACATGTTTATAGCTAATTACCTCCCAAATCCCTTGGGAATCCTTAAAAACTGCTCCGGATCTAAGTTCAGTAACAGGAATCATAACTTTAAGTTTAGCAAAAACCTTACTTAAATAAAATGGGGGCGAGCTTTACTCCTTTCGGAAGCTCGCCCCACGTTCGAAAATTCAACTTCACTCCTCATTCCACCGATACGATGTAGTGGTAGAGCGGCTGCCCACCAAAGACAACCTGAACTTCAAGGGTCTTAAGGTGTTGGTACTTCTCCTTGATCTTCGCCGCCAACGCAATCGCATTTTCCTCAATGACATCAGCGCCGTAATACAAGGTGATCAGGCTTACCTCCCCCATCGGCAGGTGACCCAAAGCTTCCTCTACCGCTGCCTCGGGAGTAGTATCTTGGACTACCTTCAGCTGACGATCAATCAGCGCTATGTACTGCCCTTTTCGGATCCGAAGGCCGCTACTACTGGAATCGCGACTAGCCTGTGTCACTTCCACCGTGCGAACGCCTGTTATAGCCTCCTCCACGGCGGTCGCGTTCTCAAGTAGCCCCTTCTCCAAACTGAGAGCGATGAGCGCACTCACCCCTTGGGGTATCGACCTCGTACGAATCACCCTCACTCTCTTTTTGCTGTGCTTTGCTGCCTGCTCGGCGGCCTGCTCGGCGGCCGGAATGACATTACTGTGATTGGGTAGCACCAAGACCTCGTCTTGGGGACAAGAACCGATAGCCAAGCGGATATCCTCGGTGCTGGGATTCATTGTCTTTCCGCCGGTGACAATCACCGTCACCCCTAGGCCGCGGAAAACGTCCCTCAGACCTCTTCCTGAAACCACCGCTACTGTACCAACTGGAGCCAGTTCCTCACCCACCATCTGAACTTGGTGTGCGAACTCCTCCGCCTGAGCTTGCATGTTTTCGACCTTAAGGCCCGAAAGCTCTCCCAGAGATTCTCCTTGCTTGATAGCGACAGCCTTGCCCTTGTCAGAGGTGTGTAGATGTACTTGTAGCGTTTCTTTACCGACAGGCCCCACCAGAACGGAGTCGCCCAAGGACAACATCTTCTCCCTCACGGTTTCCACATCAAGCCCCCTTCCGATAATTAGGAACTGCACGCAGAAACCGAGCCCGCTGCCACCAGCCTCATGTAGCGTTGTTATCTTCTTCAGCCAGGATTGTTCAGGACCCTGGATAGCAAGAGGAACAAGGCCGTCTAAGTTCCCATTTCTTAGGTAATGTAACGCAGCTACTAGCATGGCTTCGAGAGCCCACCCGCCAGCATCGACAACACCCGCCTCACGCAGCATCGGCAGGAGGTTAGGCGTATTTGCCACCGCCTCCTTCGCCGCTGTTACCGCTGATATTAGAACTTCCTGCAGACTCCCACCGCTTTTGGCGCGTTCACGTACAGCAACCGTTACCTCCTTCATAACCGAAAGAATCGTACCCTCTACCGGTTTGCTTACCGCCAGCCGGGCGGCATCCTCTGCTTGCACTAGAGACTCGGCGACATCTGAGACATCGAATCTTACCTTGCCAGAAAGACCGTCGGCGAACCCCTTCAGTCCCTGAGACACGATGACCCCTGAGTTGCCGCGGGCTCCCATCAGCGCCCCATTTGCCATCGCCCGTGCCACAACACCAGCCTTAGTATTGTCCGCCTGATGAGTCTCATCCATAGCGGCTTTCATCGTCAAATACAGATTGATGCCGGTGTCGCCATCAGGTACCGGGAAGACGTTTATAGCGTTGAACGCTTCCGTGTTACGACCTAACCAATCTGTAATGGCGTCGAACACTCTTCGCAACCCTCTACCTGAAAAACGGCCTTTAGTCGGACCACTATTTCCTGGTTTCTTCACGATCTCCTCCTATACAAGATAGAACCTACCGATTTATAGGTTTACTTTTGATTCGGTTAATTTTATCAGGTATAATTGATTGTTGTAAAGCCAGCGTGATAGAACCCCGAACCAGAGCAAAGATTGTTGCGGGACAGGCTGGCAGATTTAACCCGCCCAAAATTTGTGCCGCGGTGGCGGAACCGGTAGACGCGCGGGTCTCAAAAACCCGTCTCTGGCAACAGAGGTGAGAGTTCGATTCTCTCCCGCGGCACCAGTGGATTCCATTTCTAGCCAAGAGAACAAAGTGACAGAGAAAAGGACAGGGTGGTTGACAGGGTGACTCCCTGTTATTAATTGGTAGGACGATATATTTAGGATCGGGGTTTTTCGACGCCGTAAAAGCGGCGGCGCTCTCCTTTGAAACGAAGGTCTAGTTCTCCAAGAGGACCATTGCGGTGTTTTGCAATTGAAAGCTTTATATTTTCCAAATCATCTTGATCTTCCCGGTAAAGAAACATCACTACATCAGCGTCTTGCTCAATCGCGCCTGATTCTCTAAGATCCGCTAACTGCGGAATTTTAGCTTGCCTGCTTTCAACAGCACGGGAAAGCTGAGAAATTGCTAGAAGTGGAATATTTAGCTCTCTAGCCAAATTTTTTAGGGATTGAGAAATTTCCGAAACTTCCTGCACGCGATTTTCTAAATTTCGTCCGTGAACTAGCTGCAGATAGTCAACAATTAGAAACTGCAAACCAGTTTCCATCTGGAGACGGCGAGCTTTAGTACGGATTTCCATTACTGAAATGCCGGGTGTATCATCTATATAAATTGGCGCTTCAGCAAGCACGGCCATTGCGGTGGAAATGCTTTCAAAATCTTCTTCGGTTAGGTTTCCGGTGGTTATTTTCCAAGCATCAATATCACTTACAGAAGCAATCATCAAATCAACTAATTGGTTTTTACTCATTTCCAGGGAAAAAATACCAACCGGTATCTTTTCATGAACACCAACATGTTCGGCAATATTCATTGCTAGTGTAGTTTTACCAACTGATGGTCTGGCCGCTAGAATTAACAAATTAGCTGTTTGCATACCGGAAAGTTTTTTATCCAAATCGCCAAAACCCGTAGCCACTCCCCGCAATCCCGTACCTTTACGATGAAGCTCATCAAGCCTATCAAAACTTTCAGCTAGGGCGTCTCGCAGCGGAATAAATTTTTGCCGTAAATGCTCTTGGGAGATACCAAAAAGTGTAGTTTCAGAAAATTCTAATAAATCTTTTACTTCAGAATTAGGATTAAAAGCTCTCTCAGCAATCGCCCCTGAAGCTGATATTAAAGCGCGCTTCGTCGCGGATTCTTTTACCAAACCAGCATAGTGTTCCACATGGGCACTAGTAGGAACTGAATTAACCATACTGGTTAAATACCCCGCTCCTCCAACTATTTCGTACTTATTAGTTTTTTTTAGTTCCTCAGTAACAGTAACTAAATCAGCTGGTAGTCTTTTTTCATATAAAGCCAAGATAGCGCGGTAAATTTCGCTATGGCGTTCTTGATAAAAATGCTCCGGGAATAAGCTTTCGGCTACTTTTACAATTGCGTCTTTATCAATAAGTAGCGATCCTAAAACCCCGGTTTCTGCTTCGGTACTTTGCGGCGGAATTTTTCCGGTTATCCCTTGTTCTTCTGTTTTTTCGGTAACTTTGTTTTGGGCCATTTTAAGTACCTTTTTGCAATAGAATCACTGCCATTTCTTCGGGTAATTTATCTTTGGTAATGCTGATTTTTGTTTGAATACTTGGTGATTCAACGCCCATCTCTTTTAAAAATTTATCTGCCGGATCAAGTTTATTTGCCAAACCTGGTTCTAAATAGTGCATTGGAATAACAATATCCGGTTCAAGTGCTGCCGCTACTTTAGCCGCCTCAGAAGCATCAATTGTGTAGGTGCCGCCAACCGGAACCAATAATATATCCACCGATCCAATCTCTTCGATTTGCTCGCTGCCTAACTCTTTTTGACCCAAATCGCCTAAATGACAAATCCGCAAACCATCAATTTGAAAACTGAAAATGATATTTTTTCCCCGCTCCGCTCCTTTCTTATCATCATGAAAAGAATTTACACCGACAATTTTTATGCCTTTAATTTCGTATTCCCCTGGTCCCGAAACTAAAAAATGTTCGCCGTCAACTAAATCGGCAGCATTATGGTCGGAATGGAAATGGCTAATAGTAACGATATCGGCTTGTTGTTTAGGAAATTTCAAACCAACCTCCGAATTATATGGATCAGTTATTACTGAAGCGGTTTTTCCTTTCAATTTAAATGAAGAATGCCCTAAAAAGGTAATATCCATTGTTTTTGTAATAAGATCTTTAAGATACCAGACTTAATAAGATATCTTACATCTTGGGTCTTTAATCTTACCTCCAGTTGAAAGATACTATCACAGAAAAAACCTATTTGACAAGAACAACCTTAACATGCAAGCTTGACACCATGCTCGGCGTGATTATAGTCAAGCTAAGCTTGACACTAAAAATGAATCTGTTAAAATATTTAAAAGACTGCATTTATGTATAACCAAAGTACAAATCGCACTTCTCCATGGCTTATCTTAATAATTGGGATTTTCGCTGGTATTTTAATAGCCGGCGGTTTTGCTTTGATTAAATCTGGCCTCGGTAAAAAAGGAAGTTCAGCGCCAACTAGTGAAACCAAGGGACTACTTCTATCAATAAAAGAACCTATTGATGGTGATTTCGTCTCGGAAAAAAATATCATTATTTCCGGCACTACTGGCAATAACGCCGTCGTCGCTGTGACCGGTGGTATTAGTGATTCAATTGCAGAAACTTCTAACGGTTCTTTTACAACTACTGTTGAGCTTGCGGAAGGTGAAAACGAACTTGCGGTTTACGCATTCGATCCCCTCAGCGGTGAAAGCGGTCAACTAACTGTAAAGGTTTTATTTATCTCCGAAGAAACCGCTTCGGCCAACAGTTTAGTGGCCTCTGCTTACAAAATAATAGCGGAAACGGACCAAGAGAAAATTGATAAACTAAAAAAACAAGTCACAACCAATTCTTCGGAACTTAAAAAAGAAGCGGCTAAACTTAAAAAAATTCACATTTTTGGTACCATTGTCGCTATCGCCGAATCTAGCTTTATAATAGAAACCGCGAGCGATAGTTTGAAAACTGTTTTTACTGACGACTTAACTAAATTTTATTCTATTGGATCAGGCGGGAAAACTAGACTTAATGTTTTGGAAGACTTTAAGGTTGGCGATAAGGTTTCAGTCGTTGGTATCGGCAGCGATGAGGCTTTTGGTACAGCTAAGTATGTAGTTCGACAAGGAACTTCAATTACTAAAAGGCATGCGATATCCGGCAAAGTTAAAGAAATTTCGGCTGAAAATCTTGTTCTTACTCACCAAATCCATACTGACCGAACAACAACTATTAAAATATCTTCCAACACAAATTTAAAAATTAAAGGCAAAGACAAAGCCACTATTTCTGATATAAAGATTGGAGATTTTGTGGTAGTTTGCGGCACAGTTGGCAAAGACAGTGTGATGGATGCAAGTAAAATATTTGTAATCCCCGGGGCAAAAACAGGTCAAAAACCTAAAGACGCCACTTCCTCGGCTACTCCTTCAGACAATCCATAAAATGGAGATGGCCAGGAACTAAAAAGCCCCCGGCCAAATGCTAGCTGATTCCTCTAAAAGTCGGAGGTTATTCTTGTTGAACTCTATCAATGCCTCCAATACTTCTCGAGCGACTCTCTCGCCTTTCGTAGTGCTCCCTCGAAGACTAAACAAGCCGCTGCCAGTTAAAGCCGAAAGCTGTATTTCGGCAATACTAGTGCGCTCTAGCTTAATCAGATAAGAAAGCGCTCTCCTACTAAGCCGCAACCGTGAAACGTGATCGGCTACTGTCGCCTCCCTATAACCACTCCTCCGAAGTAGTCTTGCTATTGTTTCGATATAACCGACTTCAATTTGCCTTTCTTCTTCTTTCTTCTTCCTCCTTGTTATCGCTATTTGACGGGCACTTTTACCTTTCTTCTTCAAGGTGGTCTCCTTTCAGAAAACCACCCCACCACCAGAACGTTTTGAAGCCGAAATTATCCCATATTAAAACTGGTTTGTAAACTACTATTTGGGCTATCTTTATGCTAAAATTGCCTCATGACAAGCAAATTTCAAACACCAAAGGGTTTCAGGGATTTTTTACCCCCATCCGCCAGCCGGCGGAGAATCGTGCTGGAAAAAATAACAAGGGCGATTGAGAGATTCGGTTTTGAACCGCTGGAAACCTCAGCAGTCGAATTTTCCGAGACGCTCAAGGGTAAATATGGCGAGGACGAAAAACTGATTTTTGAGTTTACAGATCGGGGCGGCCGGCAAGTCGCTTTACGTTTTGATCAAACTGTACCACTGGCTCGGGTAATTGCTTCCAACCCCATCTTGCCTCTACCTTTTAAGCGCTATCAAATACAGTCTTGCTGGCGAGCTGAAAATCCGCAAAAAGGACGATTCCGGGAATTTTTACAGGTAGATTTTGATACGGTCGGGACTTCTTCCCTACTTGCCGACGCGGAAATAATCGCTTGTGCAATTGCCTGTGCAAAAGAAATCGGACTTTCTGATATTATAATGAGGATAAACGACCGTGAGATTTTCCGAGGTCTTTCGTCCGAGACAATTCGCGCTATTGATAAACTCCAAAAAATTGGTGAAAACGGTGTAATTGAACAGTTAAAGCGCGAGGGCTATAAACCAAACCAAGCAAAAAGTCTCCTTAAAAAAATTGAAGACTCCAAACCAACTGCGCAAATTAATGAATTATTTAAACTTATGGACGGTTTAGGAGTTGACAAGGCAAAATATGCTTTCGACCCAACTCTTTCCCGAGGCTTGGATTACTACACAGGAACTATTTTCGAATTAGAAATTGAAGGCTACGCTGGTGGTTCGATTGGCGGCGGTGGGCGCTATGATAACTTAATTGGCCGCTTCACAGAGCGCAAAACTCCGGCGGTTGGTTTTTCTTTTGGGTTTGATCGTCTAATGGAAGCTTGTGAAGAAGCAAACCTACTACCAATCTATTTACCACCAACCAAAGTGTTGGTAACAATATTTAACGAAGGCCTTTTGCCGGAATCACTTTCCTTGGTTTCGAAACTAAGAAATCAAGGAATAGCAGCAGAAAGCGCTCTTGATCCAAGTGAAAAACTCGAAAAGCAGCTAAAATATGCTGATAAAAAGGGAGTCCCCTACACTATTATTTTAGGGCCAGAAGAAGTTAAAACCAATACGGTTACTTTAAAAAATCTCGCCAGCGGCGAGCAAAAACAATTTAAACTATCAGAAATAATTAAGATCTTAAGGTCGTCCGTTTAATCAATCCCCCTTCTTTTCAAAATTGGCAATAGTTATTGCCCAGTCAATAGAATTGGCAACTTTATCGACATTTATATCACCTTTTGAATCTTGTTTAGTGATAGCATCCAACAATAATAGTTGGTCTTTTAAATCAATAACATTATCTTGGTTGATATCACCTAGAATTAAATCGCCGATATTAAGACTGCTAATAGATTCCGCCGGTGTAAAATTTACTTTCCTAATTAAGCTTTTATTGCTGGTAGCAACTAAAGCATATTCCTTTTTGGTAGTTAGATTAGCCCCCCTTAAATCAAGAGAATAGTTTTTAATTTCAGGAGTAATTATGATATCTTTTGTTACTCCACCCAATTCTATCCTCACCTTTAGCTGCCCTGCCAAATAAGTTGCAGAGACTTCCAAGTTTAAAGTTTCGAAGGGCCCAGGAGGTGGTGGCGGTGGGGGTGGTGGAGGCGGCGCCCCTACCCTAACTATAACCGCCTTCGAGGCCGCGCCGCCGGAACCGGAACAGCTTACGGTATATGTGCGTGCAGAGGTAAGTCTCCCGGTTGATTTTGAACCACTAGTTCCCGTCCAACCACCCGGGTTAACACTGCAACTACTGGCATTTGTTGATCCCCAAGAAATGGTTGCTGCGCTGTTATATCCAATTGTAATTGGGCCATTTGATCCATTGGCTTTGATATCGACGGTTGGCAGTGGGGGTGGCGGAGGTGGCGGAAGTGGAGGACCGCAATATTGTGAAGTGAGCGTTACGATATTTGAATTCCCGGAGCCATTAGCACCCACTTGCCAATTATGGGATACGTTGTAAGGTTCAGGACCACCAGTCCAAGTAAAACCGAACGTACTCGTGATAGCAATCCCATCTCTGATGATATTAAACTGATTACCCCCACTGGTAATAGCCCAGTCAAGACGGATGTATGAATTAAGACCACTGCAGTAGGTTCTTCCGGTTAAAACTGGCGGCGCAGCCCAAATTTTAATATCTTTGCTAGTTTTAATTGAAATAACGGTTAAAGGAATGCTTAGAAACAGAACCAAAAATAAAAAGAGACGAGTTACATTTGGGACGGTCAACTTGGGAATAAAATCTAAGATCGGTTGGTCAAATCTAGTCATTTACTTAACGATATCAAACCCTTGACCTACGTGCAAGCAAATACCCTCTTCTTTCTTGCCCTAATCTTTAAATAAATTCTAGTCCCGGCACTGCGCTTTCACTAACCATATCCTTTCAATCCCCCTTCTTATCGAAGTTGGTAATAATTATTGCCCAGTCAATAGAATTGGCAACTTTGTCGATATTGATATCGCCTTTTAAATCTTGTTTCGTAATAGCATCTACTAGTAATAATTGATCCTTGCCATCAATTATATTATCTTGATTGATATCTCCTAAGATTAGTTCTCCAATATTAATATTTGTCGCAGCTGCAGTAGGAGTAAAGTTTAGCTTTTTTACTAATGTTTTGTTACTTGTAGCTAATACGCTATATTCCCTATTGGTAGTTAAGTTTGCTCCTCGCAAATCCAGCGCATAGCTTTTAATCTTTGGAGATATATCAATTTCTTTCGATATTCCACCGATTTCCACTTTAATCTTAAAATTACCGACCAAATAAGGAACGGATAAATCCAAATTTAAGGTTTCAAATGGACCGGGAGGCGGAGGAGCCGGCGGTTTAGGTTTAGGTTTAGGTTTTGGTGGAGGAGGAGGTGGTGGTGGTGGTGGTGGTGGTGGAACTGTATACTCATATTCGATATGAAGCTTAGCAGCAAAAGTTCCTTTAGAATACTTTCCACCATCCGTGTTATCCCATTGTCTAAACTCAAAAGAGCTGCCCAAACTATCGATTAAGAAAACTACATAATTACCGGGCGACCACCCCGAGCGGTTAATTACTTCCTGCAATGGAGCCACCAACGACGGAGATACTTTCCAACCGTCACCACTTGGACTGGCAGAATACCACCTTGATCTAGCTTGGGTACGGGGAAGAACCCCTATACTGTATGGTGTTGAAGAAAAAGATGGAGCGTTGTCGATACTTTCAAGATGAAAATAGTCATTAGGATAACTTTCAGCAATAGAATCTACAAATACTTGCAGGTAAGCGGCTTTTATAAGGCTGCCTCTTGTAATATTAGGAATCTGAAAGCGAAGACCGCCCCAGTGGTCGTTTGTATAAAGACTAATCCAGCTATAATCGATAAGTATTCGTCCCGAACGGTCGGGAGGATCCTGAAGGGCATCATTGCCGCTAGCATTTACTTGGAGGTCAAGAGAAGCAGTCGCTGTTTGGGCTTTAGAAACGGGCTCGCGGATATTTGTAATTGAAAGGCTAGTTACGCCAACAGCTAAGAAAAGAACTACAATTAAAAATAGGCTAAAAATTGTTTTACCTGAAAGATTATAAAATTCCCTCACAAAATAAATTGTAAGTTAATTTACGAATAAAGACAACTAAAGATTAATCTGGGGATTCAGCTAAAGTCGCTTTTAGATTTATTTTCTTACCGTCTCGCGATACTTCCAAATCTACTTTATCCCCCGCTTTAAAGTTCCCAAGCGTGCTCGCCAAGGAAGTGCCGTCTTTTAACTCAAAACTGCCAAATTTTGTAATTACGTCAGCAGCTTCTAACCCAGCTTTATCAGCCGGAGACCCCGCTACCACCCGACGGACAAATGCCCCTTGCGGTATCCCCTGAAGAGCCGACGTTCCTTCATCTACCATTACATATGCAATTCCTAAATACGGTCGAATTATCTTTCCGGCAGCATAATACTGCTCTAAAACATTTTTTATATGGTTTATTGGAATAACAAAACCAATATTTTCGGCTGATACAGTAGTCGCAAAATTTATCCCGATTACCTTTGCCCCTAAATCAAGAAGAGGCCCACCAGAATTACCGGGGTTTAGTGCGGCATCAGTCTGAATCACATTCTCTAAAGTCTCTTGGGAAACCCCTAGGGAATCTGAAGCAGTTACTCCCCGACCAATACCAGAAACCACACCCACAGTAACCGTATTATCAAATCTCCCCAGGGCATTGCCGATAGCAATCACTTTTTGGCCGACTTTTAAGGCATCAGAATCCCCTAGTTCCACAATCGGTAAATCCTTAGCATCAATCTTTAGTACAGCAAAATCAATCGATGGATCTCGGTCGATTTTTTTAACCTCATAAGTTTTTTTATCTTTAGTTACAACTGTATAGGTGATTGATTGATCGGAAACAACGTGAGAATTAGTCAATATAATCCCATCAGCTCTAACAATAAAACCAGTACCGATTCCTTGTTGACTTTGGATTACACCCCGCATTGGATCTAAAGAAACCGTCTTTGCTACAATTGAAACTACTGCCGGTGAAGCTTTTGCAACTGCATCAATTACCGCTGATTCCTCAACCGTACGGACAACTTCGGTACCTCCTTGAGATACTTTTTCAATTCCAGTTTGTTTAGGTTTCAAGAATTCCGGAAGGAAAGATAATTTGTTAGCCCAGTTGGGGTAAGTAGCACCAATAACTGAGCCAATAAAACCTGCCAGGAATACTGTAATAATGAATCCGGCAATTAAACCGACGACAATAAATTTTCTCTTATGTTCTTTGAGCATTACCTTCTATTTTAACAAATTTGTAAAGAAACCATACTACAATATTTTTATATCATACTTGGATTTGTCTGAGAAAAAGCTGAAAGATAATCTGGTCGAAAAGAGGAACCGGAACAGCTTTTGGCCATTCCGGTGTCAAATACGGCAGGTAATGTTTAGCTTAGAATCATCTTGAGAAGCGCCATTCTCACAAGCAGACCGTTCCGAGCTTGGTCGAAGATGATCACGTGTGGATCATCGGTGAACTTTTCGGTCAACTCGCCAAAGACGTTGTTGCGCGGCAGCGGATGCATGACCTTCGCGCGCTCTGGCAGGCAGCTCAGAACCTCGTCGTTCAATACATAGCAATGCTCAACTGGATTGCGCAGTCTAGCGACAAGCTCGCTACTAGACCTTTCTGTCTGCGCGCGAGTCAGATAAACGACATCCAATTCGGAAGCGCATCTGCGCAGGTCGCACCCCTCCTCGTACGGAATCCCCGCGGATTCAAATCCTTCCTTCACCTGCTGCGGGATCTTCCATTCCGGCGGCCCGATGAAAAACACCTTACTCGGTGCAAATCCCGGAAGAGCCAACCCCAAGGAGCGGATCGTCCGGCTGAATTGAAGATCACCCACCAAGGCGATGCTAAGCCCGCTAATATCTCCCAAAGCTTTGTGGATAGTGTACAAATCCAGCATCGCCTGCGTCGGATGCTCCCTTGGACCGGCACCGGCGCTTATGATCGGCACCTTTGTCACTACGGTAGCACGTTCGGGAGCGTCTGCTTCCTCGTGACGAATGATAATTGCGTCAACCGGATAGACGCTGTCGATCCTGATCGTGTCCTCGAAGCTTTCACCTTTCACCTCGGAGGAAAACATCTTTGGGTCCCCAGCAAAGAGCGGAAAACCACCAAGCAAGTGGGTCGCCAGCATAAACGACTTTCGCGTTCTAGTGCTAGGCTCGTAGAAAAGATGGTCGATGATTTTACCGCTTAGAGCATTGCTCTCCCTTGTGCTCACCACGGACCTCATTCGATCCGCTTCGGGAAAAAGCTCCTTCTCATACCAATTCTTAGCGAATTGGGTCGAGCTCAAAACATGTGGGTACCCCGGCCACAGTGACGACATGGCTCCAGACTCCCTTCGAACTCTTTCTCTCCCGCTTCAGACCTAAAAAAATAGCCCTTCCCGGGCTACTTTTTTAGATATTCAGTTGTGTGGATTTTTCCACATACTGAATATTTATTCAATCATTTTTTTCTTTATTTGTCAATCTAGAAAAATTGTATTTATCCAGCATATAATTAAACTAATGCTTGTTAGATTAAAAAATAAAAAAATATTATTTTTAGTTGGATTTTTATTAGTTCTAATAATATCTTTAATCCTCGTTTGGCTTTTAAAATATTCCGACTTCTTTAAGCAAAATATAGCGCCTAAAGTAACTAAACCAGCCACTCCCTCGGCTTCGCCAAATGCGGTAATTACGCCTACTCCGGCCAGCTCCCAATCTTATTCATATCAACCTTTCGCAAGTACACCAGCTGAAATTTCCTGGGGTAACCGCAACAAAAAACAAGTTATATTTACCTTTGACGGCGGATCTGGTATCCAATCCGCTCAAACTATTTTGGATACACTGGAAAAACACAGCGTGAAAGGAACCTTCTTTTTAACTGGGGCTTGGGCAAACAAAAATCAAGCGTTAACTCGCCAAATATCGCAAAAAAGTCATGAAATTTTCAATCATACTTACAATCACCCCCGCCTCACAGATATTTCTGATACCCAAATAGCTTCTGAATTTAAAGATACAGATGACCTTATCCGCAATCTTACCGGTAAATCCACTAAACCTTATTTTCGCCCGCCATATGGAGCCCGCAATCCCCATGTGTTGGATATCGCCGCTTCTCAGGGTTATCAATCGGTTTACTGGACAGTAGACGCTCTTGATTGGAAAGAAAGTTCCGGAGAAACCGCGGAGCAAGTTAAAAACCGTATTTTACAAAAACTACAACCTGGAGTAATCTACCTAATGCATATTGGCGATAACATCACCGGTCAGATTCTGGACAGCGTCTTTCAACAAATAGAGGCACAAGGTTACTCAATAGTTTCCCTCTCTCAAGGATTAAAATAGTCTTTTACATGAGAAAGCGCTGGGTTCTCTTGCGAAAACTCAGCGCCATTCTCTCTCCAATCTTGTCCTGTCAGACGATCAGTGATACCCCGGTTAGGCGCCTAGCAATTTCTAGGTACCTGTCCGTGGTCTCACCTACTACGTCTATCGGCAGATCCGGCGGCGGCGGTTCCCGATTCCAACCGGATTTGATGAGCCAATCACGCACTGGTTGCTTGTCGAAGCTGACTTGGGGACCCCCCGGCTGGTAGCTCTCTTCTGGCCAGAACCGGCTCGAATCCGGAGTCAGAATCTCGTCGATGAGACCGAGCACGCCATCGATCCAGCCGAACTCGAATTTCGTGTCGGCGATAATGATTCCCCTCTCCAAAGCGTAATCGGCAGCGGAGCGATAGATGGCCAGGGTGAGATTCCTCAATTGCCTAGCGACGCTTAGGTCAACCATGTCGACCATTCGCTCGAAGCTAATGTTCTCGTCGTGGCCGCTGGCCGCTTTTGTGGCGGGCGTGAAGATGGGCTCGGGTAGCTTGTCGCTCTCCCGCAGTCCCTTTGGCAGAGGGATTCCGCAGACCATACCGGTCCCTTTGTAATCCGCCCAGCCAGAGCCTGAGAGGTAACCGCGGGCTACGCACTCGATGTCGATCCGGCGCGCCTTCTTAACGATCATGGTTCGGCCGAAAAGCTGCGGCGGTAGAGCGAAGGAGAGCCCGTCAGCCTTGGTACCGTCAGCCAATCGGATGAAGTGGCTCGATACAAGTCCCTTCATCCTCCTGAACCAGAAGGCCGAAAGCTCTGTGAGAACAGCGCCTTTTCCAGGGACGCCCTGCGGCAGAACCACATCGAAGGCGCTGATTCGGTCGCTAGTCACCATGAGAAGGCGACCATCACGAAGATCAAAGGTGTCCCTCACCTTGCCGCTTCCAAAAAGCGGGACATCAAGCTGCTTCATCAGCTCTACACTGCTAGAAAGTACTTCCGTTGGCATGTTCTCCCTCCTCAGTTGGCTATTCTTGGGGTTCGCGATCTGTGATCATCCAAGCGCCTTTGCCAATCGGCAGAACTTTCCCCCTTCGGCACGGACGTACCATTTGCGTAACCCACTGCCGCTTTGGCTACCTCCTGGATCGATTCGTCGGAGTTGTCCGGCGCCCAGTGAACAAGGCATGGCGACGGAAGATCACGCATTGCGGAAACCGTCACCTCGATTTCCTCAGGTTTATCACTGACCGGAATACCCCAGATCACCACATGCTTTCCGAGGTCTCGGAACCAGCTGTCCAGCACAGCTGGTAGCTGAAAGGACATACCGCCAACGCAGATTACGGCCTTGCCCTCGAAATCTTGAGCGAACATGTCGGTGATCCTTGGGTGACGGTGGCACGAAAGGGTATGATCAGGGACTCCATAGAAACCAAGTCCCGCTAGAACCGTTGCGACCTTTTCAGCCACAGTCGAGTCCGAGTCGCTTCCCTTTACGATATGTAGTGGCTTTTTAGCCACCCGTTCGCTAAGCAACGCCATGTCGCACCTCCCTTACAGCCCGAACCGGGCGTAGATTTCGCCGATGTAGCGGAGATTGTTTTTCCAGGGATCGAACGAGGCTTCCACTTCCTCTGCCGACAGGTAACCACTGATCGCCTCGTTGGCAAGCAGGAGCTCCTTGAACGAAGTCTTTGTGTCAATAGCCTCGAATGAAAGCTCCTGGATTAGTCTCTCGGCGACGGCGGCCTCCATTCCCTTCCCCCGTAGCTGGAGCAGCACATTCTGGGAGTAGACGACGCCGTGTGAAAGATTCAGGTTCTCGATCATCCTCTCGGGGTTTACCACCAAACCATCAATCACCCCTTGCATCCGAAGGATCATGAAACCGAGAAGGTTGGAGATTTCCCCAAGGGCGAGTCGTTCGGCGGCGGAATTTGACAGATCCCGCTCACCCCAGGTGATTATATTGGCAAGGAAAGCCTGAATCTCCCCTCGAAGGTGCTTGCCAAGACTGCTCACGTTTTCGCATCTCACAGGGTTCCTCTTGTGCTTCATTGCTGAAGAACCGACTTGCCCCTTTCGGAACGCCTCCTGGACTTCAGCGATTTCAGGCCGTTGGAGATTGCGGATCTCTTCTGCTATGCAGGCAAACTCTTGGGCTGCGAGAATCAGGGTGAAAGCGTAAGTGGCATGGATTCGCCTTGGGAGTATTTGGGTGGAAATCTTGGCCGCCTTCAGACCAAGCTGCTCGCATATCTCCTTCTCCAACGATGGTTCTATTGTGTAGACGCCGACCACCCCCGAGATCTTACCCACGCCGACCACCCCTTTCAACCTCCTCAGCTCTTTGATGAGATAATCGACCTTGTCGTACCAGATCAAGAGCTTGAAGGCGAAGGTAATTGGTTCGGCATGCATGCCGTGGGTTCTGCCGATCTGGAGAGTTTCTTTGTAGAGCGCTGCCTGCTTCAGCACGATATCGGCTAGGCGCTGAAGCCTGGAGATCAGGATATCCAGGACTCTCTTGAGGAGTCGCGCCGTCGCTGTATCTTCGGTATCGTACGAGGTCAGCCCCAGATGGAGGTAAGGAGCAAGATCTCCGCAACCCATGGCTATGAGAATCTCTCTGGTCACGTCCAGGAAGGACTGGAGGTCGTGTCCTGTTGTTTCCTCACGATCTTGGATTCGGCGAATAACATCATCGGTTATCTCGATTCTCGCGAGGGCTTCCCAGAGACCAACAGGAATAAGCTCATGCTTCTCGAAAACCGCCGCTGTTACTCTCTCGACGACCAACCACTCCTCGAATTTCCCCTTGTCCTCGATGAGTAAAGGCCAAACATCGGGATCCTTGTATCGCTCGTAGGTAGTCGACATTTCGGTCTCCTCCTTGCACTTACTATTCACTTGTTAAGATTGCTTAGTATGCAAAAACCGACCAGGGGGTCGGCAGCAAAAAGAGTTTAACACAAAAAGTAAAGGTTTTTAAGATAAATTTATGGTCCGGGGAAAATACTAAATATTAAAACTTTAATTACTTCAGAAGTTCTTTTGCTTTTTCTAACTGAGGATCGCGGCCGGCTTTTACATCTTCTTCAGATATTTTGACCTCTATATCCGTTTTCAATCCAACCTTGTGCACCCAAAAACCGCTGGGGATCAACCATTTAGCAAACGTAATGTGCAGTCCGGAACCATCGGGAAGACTATCCACCCGCTGAACTGTCCCTTTCCCAAAAGAAGTTTCACCAACTAGTTTCACACCTAAAAGATCCCGCAGGGCCCCAGCAACAATCTCTGAAGCTGAAGCGCTGCCCTTATTAATTAAAACTATTACCTTTATACCTACTAAGCGGCCATCTTTCGGATTCATATACGGCGTTTTTTTGCCGGAGGCTTCCTCTTCCAGCATTAATGTTTTTCCTTTAGTGACAAAATCGCCGGCAATTTCCAATCCGTAATCAAGCCTACCGCCAGGATTATTGCGCAAATCAAAAATCATTTTTTTGTACCCCCCGCTTATTAATTTACTAACTGCTTCGTTCCACTCTTTTTGGGTATTATCGCCAAAACGGGTAACTTTTACATAAGCCACATTTCCTTGGATATCTTTAAACTCAACACTTTTAATTACGATGCTTGCCCGAGTAAGTGGCGCTTCAAAAATTTTATCGGCTCTTTGTAACTTTAAGGTAACTTTAGTGCCTGCTTTACCTCTTATCTTTTTGACGGCTTCTTGAATAGTGAAACCAGAGGTATCTGCACCATCAATTTGTAAAATCGTATCGCCAGCTTGAATACCCGCTTTATCAGCTGGGGTACCGGAAATTGGAGCAACTACTACTAATTTCTTATCGCGAATATCCAGCTCTAGTCCTACTCCGTCATATATGCCCGAAAGAGCGAGGTCGAACTCACGGTTTTGCTCTGGATTTAAGAAAACCGTGTAAGGATCGCCAACTGCTTCAACCAAACCGGAAATAGCTCCGTATAATAATTTTTGAGGATCCAGCTTATTTCTCTCAATATAATCATTCGTAAGCTTCCCCCAAACATCCCAAAAAGGTGCAAAATCCACCTGCATTTGATTTGGGGCATTTTTATTTAAAATATTAATTATCGGCGCTTTTTGGCTGACAAACGGAAGAGCTACATTCTGCCCAACCCAAATTCCAAATATAAAAACCAAACCAACAAAAATTATCTTTGGTAGAAAATTGCCTATCATTGAAGCTAAGCTTTTTCTCGTATTTTCGAATCGATTTGTCGTGCTTAATTCTTCCCGTTCGTCAGAACGCATGCTTTGCATATTATTCATTTTTTTAATTCGCTCTATTCGATTATCTCTAAATTTGCAGCCGGTAAATTAACTTCTTCACTCCCACTAAAACCAACTTTGGCAACTTCCGCTAAAATACCGGAATTCAAAACCTGCTTACCAGGCAATTCCTTAACTTCGCCTAAAAGATTATTGCTTTCTTCTCGAAAAAATCTGACCCTATCCCCTACTTTTAGGATTCGCCATATATCTTCCTTTTCCATACTTTTAGCAGCTTGCTCACCGCTATCTGGTAAAACTAATTGGTTATCGGCTGCATAAATAAAAGCATTTTTGTTTTCATTTCTTTTGAAAAACTCCCACACATCAGCTCCCATCGGACAGATTCCAAACCCTTCAGTTACCATTAGATTTATTCCAATATCACCTCCCGCTCCTAAAGCTTGGAAGTCTTTATGATGAATACCACCAGTAATCACGCCCTTTACACCGAGTGCTGTTGCCTTTTCTAAAGCGCCCCGATCAAGTAATGCCCCACCTACCAATATTTTACCAGCGTAATCTGCTTTAATTGTGGCTGGTAAAATAAAGTCTTTAGCGTCTGCAATTACTGTAATCATCCCTTCGCGCTCTTTTCCAATAGAAACAAATCCCGGGACCCTCGTAGCAATTGTTTCAACTACAATTTTATTCTCTTCGATTTTAGCAACTTTTCCGTTCCCGCCAGCTACTAACCTTACCGGAACCGGTAAAAATTTTAAAATTACATCGCCTCTGTGATCAATTTCAGTTATTAAACCATCTGCCGGAGATTTTATTTCTACTTTTCTTAATCCTAGAAAACTTTTTTTACGAGCGATAACTTCTCCCTCGTAAATTCTATCACCAATCTTTCTTGTTAAATACCAAACCACATCTTTACCAGCAACACCAAGCGCGTGGGCGATTTTAATTAAACGTTTCCCGGCGCTAACTTCACAATGTGCAATTACAGTAGCCGCCGAAACTTCTTGCCCTACTTTTACTGCCGGGTTTCCTTTGCCGGGATACACTCTCTCAAGTAAAAATTTAATTTTTTCTTCAACTCTTTTTTTTACCGGGCAAATCAAAAAACCTCCTTAGTAGTAACTGCTTTTTCAAGATCTTTCCGCCAGGAAAGCACTCTATTTCGGGAAGAATCTTGCCCAAATGCTAGACCTAACGGTTTTGTTCGTGCATCAAGAAATATTCCTAGAGATCCACCAAGTAATGAAATGGTTTTTTTCTCTTTATTATTCAAGGGCACGGATAATTCGATTACCTGCTCAGGCGGTGCCGGTATAAGAGAAATTTCTTCCGCCTCAATATCGACTTTTTGGAGCTGTGAATACCCCCAATCTAGATTAATCGAAGAACTCCCTCCAAGAGATACGAATGCTCCAAGAGCTTCCAACCAATTACCGGTTGAGGCTATTTGAAGTTGTTTGTGTTTAGTTAAAAGGGCCCCAAACGAGGGTAAGAAAAACTCTCGATCGAAACGAACCTGGGCAATATCTCCTTTTTCTAAAATATCTAAAACTAACAAAGCCACCCGTGCAATGCTCGGCGCCCCGGAAAACGCTCCTCCAGTTAGCAATATGGAAAGTTTTTTTTCTTTAGTTCTACCTAAGAAATTTTTTGCGAAAACATCGCGTAAAAATGACTCTTCAATTTCTAACTCTCTTGGAGTATTCGGTAAATTATGAAGCCTTAACATCTTATTTCCAAGAAAGTCGTCCAAGCTAACCGAGGTGATCGGAAAGGTAAGGAATTTTCCAACATCCTCAACTTTAAATGCTTCTTTAAAATTGCTTGCTCCGGAATCTAAAATAAAGACGTTACTGCCCGCTTCTTTGAAAAACTCTAATAGCGCCTGCTTGACATCTTTTTCGGTTACGAAATCGGCCTTTTTTTCTTTAGCTAAGTTTTCTACTTCAGGTAAAGAACCAACAAAAATTATCGGTACGTCTTTTTCGGGAATTTCGGATAGGAGCACTTCTAATCCAACTAGCAAATTACCAGTTGTTGTCGGCAGACGAGCTGATTGTTCAACTTGAACACAATCCTTTTCATCAACAGAAACTAAAAATGCTTTACTCCAAGTACAGCCAATATCAATTGTGATAAATTTTTGCTGGTGCATTATTTGGATTTATACCCCTTTTTTTAAAATTTTTTAGATTTCAAACGCTAGGTTTAAATGGCAAAAGTGCCAAATTTCTTGCCCTCTTGATCGCTGTTGCTAGTTTTGATTGATGAGATGAACAAACTCCGGTTCTTGCTCGACTTATAATTTTACCTCGCTCGGTAATTAATCTTTTTAAAGTCTCGATATCTTTATAATCTGGTTCTTTCTTTTCCTTACAGAAAAGACAATACCTTTTATAAACTCTTGTTCTTATTAGATCTTCTTTTCTAACCATAATTTATAATTTTGACTTTAGAATGGTATATCATCTACATCTATTTCCTTACTGTCTTCCCCTTCGTCTTTCTCTTTAGTTTCTTTTCCTTTGTCCTCTTTTTTAGAAGTTACTTCTTCTTTTTTACCCTTTTCTTTTTCGCTTTTCTCAACTTCTTCAGATTTACTACCTTGGGCTTCTTCGCTTTTTTCTGACACGGGGGTTTCAGGCTTTTTACCTTCGGCTTCTTCTCTTTCTTCAAAAGCCCGTCGCGAATCCAAAATAACCATATCTTCAGCTACTACTTCAGTAGCGTATCTTTTATCACCTTCCGGTGTTTCCCAACTTCTTGTCTGCAGACGGCCTTCAACATAAACTTTCCGTCCCTTCGCAAGAAGCTGCGAACAAAGTTCGGCTAGTTTACTCCAGGCAACAATACGGTGAAATTCAGTTTCTTCTTTTCGTTCATCGCTATCTGCTGGCGTCCAACTACGATTTGTAGCTACTCGAAAAGAACAGACCGCAGTACCCGAAGGTGTATAACGCAGCTCCGGATCCCTAGTTAAATTTCCAATAAGCATAACTTTGTTAAGCGAGCGACTTGACATACATACCTCCTTTTATCATCAGTAACTGGTAACAAACTACCCGTAGCAATAATTATCCTGAAGTTTCCCTCCTCTACGTTTCTTTTAAACCGACTCTCTCTGTTTCTTATAGAATAACTTGTCACTTGTCACTTGTTACTTATAACTTTACTTTTCTCTTTCCTAACTATTAAATAACGTAATAACTCATCCATCAGTTTAAATTTTGAGTTTAAGACGCTTGGGGTTTCGGAATTTCCTTGAAACTTAAACAGATAATAAAATCCTTCGCTATTTTTCTTAATAGAGTACGTCAATTTCTTCTTACCCAACTCTTCGAAATTAATAATTTCTCCTTTTTGCGCTTCGACGAGTTTTTTAACTTGTTCTATAAGATCGTTGCGGGCCGCCTCTTCTAAATTACCCCTGGCAACTATCATCATTTCGTATTCAGAATTCATAAGCAAGCCCCAGTATACCATACGTAAGAAAACTGCTTCAAGTTACAACTTATGGTAGAATTTCTGTATGCTCAAGGTTGGAATAGTCGGTCTACCAAATTCCGGAAAAAGTACGCTTTTTAATGCCCTGCTTCAGCGGCAAATTGCAGAAGTAGCCGAATATCCTTTTACAACAATAAAACCAAACGTTGGTGTGGTCCAAGTTCCCGATCCCCGCTTGCAAGCGGTTTCCAAAGCTACCGCTATTGAAAAGGTTGTTCCGGCGGCAGTTGAATTTATTGACATCGCCGGCCTTGTAAAAGGAGCCCACACAGGAGAGGGTTTAGGAAACCAATTTTTAGGCCACATCAGAGAAGTGGATGCAATTTTGCATCTTGTCCGTGGTTTTCACAATCCAAAAGTTCCCGGCAACTTAAATCCTTCGGAAGATATCCAAATCGTCAACGAAGAATTAAAATATGCCGAGATAGCAAAACCGACGATCTATATCTTAAATATTGATGAAGCAAAGATAAATGCCAGCGAAGCTGAAGTGATGGTTAGCGAAATTAGGAAATTAACAAATCAACCAGCAATATATATTTCTGCTAAGCTAGAGAGTGAGCTTCAGGAATTATCAGCAGAAGAACAAACAGCTTATTTAAAAGAACTTGGGATTCACCAGCCAAGTCTGGAAAAAATAATTAAAGAGAGCTTTTGTCTATTAGATTTGATCACTTTCTTTACTGTCGCTCACGCTACTCAAGTCCAAGCCTGGCCACTTCGAAACGGTGAAACCGCACTCAGCGCAAGCGGATTAGTACATACCGATATGCAAAAAGGCTTCATTAAAGCTTTGGCAATCGATTGGAAAAAATTAGTGGCGGCTGGCTCTTGGAAGGTAGCTTTGGAAAAAGGCTGGATCCGTCTAGAAGGACGTGATTACGAAGTTTCGGACGGCGATGCCATTGAGTTCAAGTTCAATGTTTAAAATTAGGGGCCAAAAGGCTCAAGTTTTCCAACCGGAGAATTTGCCGGTTCGGCGTCAATCACCAGATTTTCAAGAAGGGCATCTAATACTTTTTCATCGCTCGCTAAAAATTCGATTTTAGTTTCTGGAGAAGTTACCCCGCCTTTTTGGCCCAAAGGCATAACAAAAGTTATTACTACCTTTGGTATTTCCGTGCTTGCTGCTTTGTCAATAGTAATCGAAGATACTTCAATTGAGCGCTTTACATAATCCAAAGACTCAATTAATTTTAGTACCGAAGAAAGCCCACCATATACTGTAGTGCTAATTTCAAATGAACCACCTACGGTTTTAAGTGATTTTTTAGCAACTGTTGTTGATGTAGAAGCTCCTAACGTATCGCTGGAACTTGGTTGCGGCGGAGCTTTTACAGTAATAGTTTTTTTTGATTGGGAACTGGTTTTTACTTCAAACCCCTCAAGCGCCATTCCGGAATTTTGGATAAGTCCTTCGAAAATAGCGAGAACTCTCAAGGGGTCTTCTTCGCTTGGTAAAAGTTTGCTGGTTAACTTTCCATATTCGGAAATTTTCGATTTATCTTGGCTGGAAAGTAAAGTTACATTTTCTTTAATTATATTTAGGGTTTGAGAATCACTTGAGTTTTGCGTTTTTAACTTTTGCCATTCTTGATATTTTGGATAAATTAAGAAAAGACTGCCGGCAACGAGAAGTAAAATACTAACAACAATAGAAACGCTAAGCAAAACCTTCGGATTTTTAAATAAATTAGTAAAAATCTTCATTATTTTGCCCCACTTACTAAAAATGATATTCCAAACTTGTAACTGTGATCACTTTTATTAAAAATTACGCTTTTTAAGCTTACTTCGGAATAAACTTGGGATTTGTTTTTCAAAATCTGGAGATATTGATCAGCCTGGTTTGCGTATTGGACGTTGCCTTCCAAAGTTGCTTCCCCAGCTTGGTTTAACTCCATCTTTGATAGTACAACCGTTACCGGGATATCTTTCCGAATCGTATCAATCAAAACACGGGTATTTTTATTTTTTAATGGTGAGGTCTTGAAACTATTGAGATTTGTTTTTATTTGATTTATATCCGAAGCAACGCTAGAAAGTTTATTCCATTCCGCCTTTTTTGATTCGATTTGTTTGGTTAAATCAGAATGCTTGCTGGATTGTTGGAAAGTAATTATAAATAGGCTTGCAAAAGTAATTACAATTATAGCTATACTACCAGCAAAAATTAAAACTGCGACCACTATATCGCGTTTACCGGAAACTCCTTTTGCTTCCTTTTCGGGAAGAAGATTGATATTTTTGTCTTTTTGTTTACCAAAAAAGGGCAGAATACTCATATTTCTTTATCCAATCATATCAATAACTAAGGTCTTCAATCAAGCTTTATTCAACCTCCACCCAACTCAAGATATCATAACCCCCACCGGGCCCGGACGTGAAATTCGCATTGGCTAAACCCGCTTGATAAGTAATAATAACATTTTCCTCCAGATAAAGCCGGTAAGCGGTTGCTTCATAAGTAGAGACGTTTTGTCTTAATCGCATCTGTCCATTAGCTGCGTAAAGGACGACATTTTGTGAATTATTCGCCACGTACATGGCCGAATTATTACTAGTACAAATCTGCCCTGTTGGACTGCCTGTACCGTTACAATCGTTAGTCGTCAAGGTCATTATATAACTGCCGGCTTGTCCTGATCCTATAAATATCACACCGTTATCAATGTAAATATAACCATCCGCCAAAATAAGGCCACTATCCGTACCATAGTCGGGGTGAAGACGAACCTGAGCCCCGTTACCAAAATTAATATAACCGGTGACCCAAACCGTTCCATTTATAGTTAAAATATAACCGCCCGGTACATCTAAATTTCCAGCGATTTTTACTGGTCCAAGTGACGAAGGAGAGCTGGGAGGAGTATAAGTACCAGTAGGAGGATTAATGGTACCACCAGCCTCTGCTTCCGACTTAAATTGACTAATATTAGCCTCGGAAATCGGCATATTTTCCGGCGCGGGATCTGGCTTGGATGTATTGCAAGGCTTGTTATTCCCAGAACCGTTCTGACAGTATAGTGTACCAGTCGCAGTTGAGCCGGTTACTGTATGCGCATAACCATCGCCTGTTCCACCTGTCCCAATATCAATTCCATCAATCGAGCCTTCTGTACCACCGAGATATAGTCTAAAGTAGCCATCTAGACCACTAGCAGCACTCCAAGGGCCAGCTGAATATTGACCAGTCTTTGCTTCGTGACCTAGATAGGAAGCATTAGCCGCCCAGGTATAATATCGGTTGTTCTGGGTTGAACCATCAAGCACTAACCAATAAGTAACTCCTGCATTTAGCTGAGGGCTGCTCTCAAAGAACACTGTTACCCAACCGAAATTACCCGTCACCCAACCAGCCTGTAACTGGCCTTTGGTAAATTCAGTCGTCCCAGGTTTGCCACCATTATCGTTTACAACCCGCACCCATAAATCATTTGGACTACCCACTTTTTTCATATAAAATTCTACCTTATTCGCCGTATTTGTCGTGGAAACCTGAAAACTTTGGGCGGCATCCTGGGGTATACCATTATCGCCAAAACTGATGGAGTCTGCTGGGGGGACAGGCGCATCGTTTTGTTGATCGATTGCCGCCGCAGCACCGGAAGCAGCGAAGATCGTTCCGGTGATATCAGGGTTAAGTGGCCCGGAAGTAACCGGACCGTTTGAGTAAACATTGCCAATAACCGCCGAGTTGTTGTCCATATGCAAGCCCCCATAACCAACCTCAACACCATAATTGAAGGCGATATTAGTTGCCGTAGAAGAAGCTTTCAAACCTACTCGGAGCTTACGAATACGATTGTCAACATTCCCACGCGATGTAATAACCGGTTGATCAGTCGAAGGTGAAATTTCTACAGTTGTACTATCCGAACCAATACTCAATACATAACTATCCTCATAATCCATTCTATTTTGAAGTCGAAGAAGCGCATCTTCCACTCCAGCCTCTGAAACATAGTAACTTTGAGCGCTCTTAACAATATTGTTTAGCTTTTTTATTTCGTTGTAGGTAAGACTCCCCACCGCCACCACAATAATTGATGAAACAGATAAAAGGACTAAAGTCATAATTAAAGTGGCTTGTCCTGCTTCCCCAAAAATCCTTGTTAAATTATTAATTTTTAATTCCTGCCTCGCCGGCAGGCGGGTTTTATTTTTCATTTTTAATTTAATATGACCTCAGCGCCGTCGTCGAATAAAGAGTCACCGGGCTGGTCGGTCCAATTATTGGATCGGCATAAACTATTTTAATCTTAACTCGAACAGCAGAATTATCAGCACTAGTATTCAGCCTTGTAAAAACCAGCTCTTCCACTTTTACCTTCTCGGAAGTTACTATCGAAGCTACCTGACCTTCTCTTTTCATATAAAGACGGCTATCGTCTACATAGAAATCAACATAGGTACTCGTTTCATCAACAGTATCTGCGTCCCGGGTAGTTTCCAGGCTAAGTTGTCCCGGATTTGGACCGAAATCGCTAGTTTTAGTGTAAATGCTTTCAGCGTGTTTTATTTCTTGGCTTATTACGTCCATCGCCCGCTTGGCACTATCCAAGGATTCCCGGCTTCTTCGGGTTGTTTCGACTACATTTATTATTTGAAGAAACGTTATCGTTACCACTAATCCGATTATCACCGATAAAACAGAATATATTAGAAGCTCTATTAGTGTAAATCCTTTTTCCTTTCTCATATTTTTAATTATTCAAAAAGTTAGTTATATAGGTAGTCAACACAACTTCTTTATTACGGCTCCCTTCCTGCCAAAATACTCTTATCGTCAATTTTTTAGAATTAGAATCAAGTGTTCCTGAAGCCGCAATATTATCGTTTGCATCATTACGATAAACATTATCAAATCGCACCGTCCTGGTATAAAGATTATTGATTGGGCCAGGATCTGAACCATCCAAAGTCCAACTACCACCTGAGATAACCGGATAATATGTTCCGGCAGCCGATACATTGCTCCAGCTTTGATCACGCATCCTTCTTACCGCTTCAACTCCTTCCTCGGCTAAAGAAGTAGCTTCAGTATTTCGAATTGTCTGATGGCTGACTCCACGGGAAAAAATCAGAAAAGAAATTATTGCTGAAAATCCAATACCTAAAATTGCAACAACAATAAGAATTTCGATTAATCCCATCCCCCGGCTATTTTTAAAAATACCAATTTTTTTCATAAATCTATTGCGCGCTCATATCGGAACAAAAAGCTCCGATCACAGCGTTTCCACCCGCCTCATAAGACACCACGCTTACACTATCTATTTTAATCTCTAAGGCTTTATTATTATAGCGGCGATCTCTGTGAATACTAAGAATACTACTGCTTGCGTCTAGAAAATGGGTGTGAACTTTTATTTTTTGATCTGATCCGTCTACAGTAGTTTTCCCTTCCCAATTAAATTCCGTTTTCCCTGCATCAAAATACGTTGCCATTGTAATATTATTTGTTACTGGACTTGTACCGGAAAAAATTAAGGATAGTGTGGTCGAATTTTGAATACTTGGGCAGGGATCAAGTGGTGTTCCAAAATGAAGATGGCGGGTATCAGTCCAACGGGTCTCGGAGGGATTAACTTCCTCTTCGATGCTTGCCTGACCTAAAGAATTTATCAATACTGTTTTAGTTCGGGATGGCTCTTCTACCACTTTAATTTTAATATAGCCTGTATTAGCTGTTGTACCCCTTACTCGGACAAATATAACGTTAGCGTCAACTCCCAGTACCGGCTTTAAATTAATCTCGTATATTTCCGTGGAAGTAAGAACCGTCTCTTTATTATTTATATCCGAAGGATCATAAACGACCCCTTTAAATAAAACATATCGATCGGTTTCGAAATGAACACCGTAAACGGTTTCGTCTTCGCTGGCTAATGTTTGGTTACGGGCTAACTGGAGGGTACTTATAATTTGTTGAGAAGCTGTATCCAAACTTACTTGTCGGCCAAAAACACCAAATCTAGCAAGTGCAATAAACACCAAAAAAGATAAAATAGCTAATACTACTAGAAGCTCTATTAGAGTAAATCCTTTTTTCGGATTTTTAATAAATGGCAGATATCCCCTCACAAGCTTAATTGTACTAAATTTAAAGTAAGTTTCTAAGATGGGATTTTTTTCAATCCAGAACCATCTTTTTCGTCCACTACTTCGTAACCTAGCGATGAGATTTCTTTTCGCAATTTGTCAGATTTGCTAAATTCGCCTTTTTTTCTAGCTTCTTCTCGCTGTACAACAAGCTTTCTAATTTCACTTGGAACTTCGGCAGCTTCTTTAGCGACTTTTTCGAGATCAAGTCCGAGTACGCGGTCAAACTTATATAATGTAGCGGTTTTTTCTCCCTCTGGTAGATTACTTTTGACTAGTTCCCAAACGATTGTTAAAGCGGTTGGTGTATCTATGTCATTATTGATTGCTTCGATAAATTTCTTTTCAAATTCACTGTTAGCTTCTTTAACTTCTCCATTTGTAACGTAACCGGTAAGTTCACGATATAAATTATTCAATGCTGCTTCTGCCGCTTTTAGGGAATCCCAGGTAAAATTAAGACGCGAGCGGTAATGGGCTGTCAGTGCAAGATAACGGAGGGCTAAGGGGTTAAATCCTTTTTTTACCAAATCACCCACGGTAAAAACATTCCCCTCTCGACGGGCCATTTTCTTTCCGTCTACTAACAAATAGCCGCCGTGTAGCCAGTAATTAACCACTTTTTCTCCGGTCCCAGCTTCGCTCTGCGCAATTTCATCTTCATGGTGAGGAAAAATATTGTCTTCCCCACCGGTATGAATATCCAAATGATTTCCCAAATATTTCATGCTCATCGCACTGCATTCTATATGCCAACCGGGGAAACCTTCTCCCCAAGGAGACTCCCACTTCATACTTCGGCCAGCCTCTGCTTTTTTCCAAAGAGCAAAATCAGCGCTATCTTTTTTGTCGGTTTCAGAAGAGACTCGAACTGCTTCCAGCAATTTATCCATTTTATCCAAAGTATTGCCGGACAATTTCCCGTAATCGGCAAACTTTTTAACATTGAAGTACACCGTTCCATCGGTCTCATAGGCAAAGCCTTTTTCAAGCAAAGTTTTGATCAACTCAATCATTTCGTTGATATGTTCGGTAGCTTTTGGAAAAACATCTGCTGGAAGGATATTTAGAGCTTTTTCATCTTCAAGGAACTTTTTTGTGTATTCGCTAGCAATCTCTTGTGAAGTTTTTCCTTCTTTTAAAGCCTCAGCGATAACTGGATCAAAAGCTTCGTGGTGGTGCGTTTCATCTGTGCGCATATGCCCTACATCGGTAATGTTTTTAACGTGGAAAACTTTATAACCGTTATAAACCAAAACTCGTTTGACGATATCCGCCATTAAATATGTTCGCAGATTTCCAATATGAATATCTCTGTAAACCGTCGGCCCACAAGAGTAGATTCCAACTTTGTCCGGATCAATTGGAACAAATTTTTCCTTTTTGCGGGTTAGCGTATTTGTCAAAAAAATATCAGCCATAGTTTAATTATAGCGTATCAAGCGTCATGTATCATGTATTAGGCATCAAGTATCATGTGATGGATCAAATATTCGAACCTGAGGGTCAGGCACTCGAGGCTAATTAGTTATATAACTTCGTTGTCTATTTTCTGCCGTCTTATTGCTGAATTTAGAGCCAGTGGAGCTTGCGGAAAGCGAAAATCATTACCCCTGATAAAACAAACATCCCAAAAACAATTCCAAAAATTGTTTGCGGATTGCGCTCAAAAGGAAGTGAAACATTCATACCATAAACCGAAGCAATTAGGGTAAGTGGTGCAAACACAACCGTCATCACAGTAAGCACTCTCACCACCTGGTTTGTAATATGATCTACCACTGCTTGAGTAGAATCCTGCAGACCTTCTACTATTTCCTTTTGCTCCTCAAGAGTCTGCCAAATTTTTTCGATATGGTCTGTCAAATCGTCGAAGTAAAAGGTCATTTCTTCCTTTATTCCCACCAAGCGTAGACGGCCGCGGATATGAGGAATTACAATTCTTTGCGGGCTAATAATTCGTCTAAAAATTAAAACATTTCTTCTCTGATCTGAAAGAGCTTCAATTTGTTTAGAAATTTCCCCGCCTTCAAATATCTTATCTTCAATAATATCCAACTCAACATCAATTTTATAAAGAGTTGGGAAGATCGAATCGACGATTATATTTAAAATATTATATAACAAGAAGCCGGCTCCGCCCTTACTTATGACTTCCTTCCGTACCTTTGGATTATTAAGAGCTTCGTCAAAAAGTTCCACCAAAGGTTTTATCCGACCATCATGAAGGGTAACAACAAAATCTTTCCCCACGAAAATATCAAGCTCCGTCGTGTTTATACGACCAGCTTTTTTATCATACACTGGAAAGTGTAAAACTATGAAAAGATGTTCGTCAAAAACATCTACTTTTGCCCGCTGGATCGGTGAAAGAGTATCCCCCAAAGTTAATGGGTGGAAAAAAGGAAACTCTTTAGCAAGAGTTTCAATGTCCGACTTTGAAGGATGCTCGACATCAATCCAACGGAGGCCTTTTTCCACTATTTCTCTCATTGCGGCCTCCAAACTTTATTATTTTGTGAAATTACAGATTAACAATACATACAACCTGGTTAATTTAGTATAACTTATTGAGGGTGAACTAATCAAGCAATCAATCTAGGTATCGTTTGATTGCTTGCCTTTTAGTATTTGATTTACTAGGTGGCTAACAAGCGAGCCATCTGCTTTTCCTTTAACTTTGGGCATAACTACACTCATTACCTTACCTAAATCTGCTGAAGAGGATGCACCTACTTCTTTTATAGATTCGTTAACAATTACCCGGACTTCGTCCTCGCTTAATTGCTCTGGTAAATAATTTTGGAGAATTTTCAGTTCTTTTGTTTCTTTTTCCACCAAATCATCTCGGCTGCCGGCTCTAAATTGTTCGATTGATTCTTTGCGCTGTTTGATTTCTTTTTGAATTATCCCTGCAACTTCTTCATCTGTCGGATTATAACTAGTGCTTTCTTTAGCGATTGCAAAATTCTTTATAGCCGAAAGCAAAAGACGCAAGGTAGAGACCCTTAATTCATCCTTTGCCTTCTGCGCTTCTATTAGATCTGATTGGATTTTCTCTTTTAACATATAAATCCTCCTTTTCTATAGCATTCTCCGTAACCAAATTCATTCCGATAAATCGAAAGGTAATTTGGGTACTCTCGAATGCTGCGACCACTAAAGTGGGCTACATTTTTTTCTCCTTAGTATATTTTAAATCTTAAATCTTATAACTTACATCTAATAGTCGGCTCTCCCCTCAATCGCCCGAGAGAGCGTCACTTCATCGGCATATTCTAAATCTGCCCCAACCGGAAGACCGCGAGCGATCCGGGTAACTCTAATTTTAAGCGGAGAAATAAGTTTTTGAATATACATTGCTGTACTTTCACCTTCGACATTTGGATTAGTTGCTAAAATTACCTCTTTTACTTGGCCGTTTTTTAATCGCGGCAAAAGCTCCTTGATGCGCAATTCGTCTGGCCCAATCCCCTGCAGTGGAGCGATACAACCGCCCAAAATGTGGTAGTTACCTTCGTAAGAACGGGATTTTTCCAGCGCTAAAACATCCAGCGGCTCCTCTACTATCATTATTAAACTTTTATCTCTTTTTTCATCTTGGCAAATATCACAAGGATTGCTTTCGGCGATGTTATAACAAGTTTCACAAATAGTGGTTTTTTCTTTTAAATCTGAAATAGTATCGGCTAATCTTTCCGAGTATTCTTTTGGCGCTCTTAAAAGATGGTAAGTCAGTCTTTCTGCGGATTTTGGTCCAATACCGGGAAGTTTTTCAAATTCGGATATAACTGCTTCAATTGACTTTGGAATTCTCATCTTAGATTTTAAATTATATCTCGTTAGAGAAGGGATGGCGAGATGTAATCTAGCGATTATAACAATATGTAGAAGTAATGAGAAGGCGCCCTTGTTTCGCAAGCGAAACGCGGGCGCCCAAAGATCTCTCAACCCCTCGTTAGCAGCTTTATGGATACTTGGCCGAGAAGTAGTCCCAGACACTGCTGCCAATGTCTTGGAACAGGGCAACATCGCCATACTCACTGGGAACGTTTTGAGAGAATAAAGAAATTGCGTAAGCAAAGTTTTCTCCCCTCACGATCCCAATGTCATTATCGACACTTCCTCCGCCGAAAAAACCGTTCTTGTGGCTGACCACACCAGGAACAGCCGCTGTCAGATATTGCAATCCAGGCTTTACTTCCACCCACTTAGCAAGGAGATAATCTCGGCAGCCAAAGCTGCAGACTTCTCCATTCCAAAGTTTGGTTAGTGCAAGGTTTGCATCCCTTGCTGTGACCCAATTATCCTCCGAGATCCCTCTCGAGTCCTCTGTGTAAATCGGCGGATGATCAAAGACAGTCGAGGAGAGACCGAGGTCTACTTCGATAAGTTTCGCAACCTTGGCCACTCCGGCCATCACATCTCCGCCACCAAGAATCTCGTAGATTGCATGGGCGGTTACCGGATTGCTTCCCCAAACTGTAGCCGATATTAGGTCTCCAACGGATTCTTCCGAAACCAATCCCTGCTCGACTTCCCTTGCCGCCTCGACCATGACGAAAGTGTTCATCACACAAGCTGATAAGTGCGGAACATCGCCATTTACGCAGATTGTTTCACCGGTTTGGAAATCGGTGACACAGACCGCGTAATCCGCTTCTAACCAGTAGTCAGCAACCTTCCCGCCGATCAGCTTCTCCAAATCAGCGAAACTTGCACTGACAGCTGGTGCAGCCGTCGGAACAGATGTCGGGACAGGCACAGGAACAACTGTCGGAATGGGAGTTGGGATTGATGACGGCTCTGGTACTAAAATATTCGGGCAGGGTGTACGAGTAGCCGTTGGAACAACCGCTTGAACTGTCGGCGTCAGCGTTTCAATCGTCAACACCGCTTCAGGTGTTTTGGTCGTATCCGAGAAGATGTCCCTTAGCGGCGCGTTAAACAATACCGCTGCTAATAGAACTGCGGCAGCAATCAGAGCAGTGCCAACTATCCTTGATATCAAGGTTTCTCTCCCTTCCATTCTATTTATTTGTGAAGAGGCAAAATAGCACAAATTGGCTTAAAAATCAAGAAAATTCGCCAAAAAAGATGGCGACCAAGTGCATTAGCCACCATCAAGAAAACGATTGATCACTCCTCGAAGAAGCGAGAGAAGGCATATTAACCTCCTAGAATGTCTTGCAACCCGCCCAAGCCACCCATCATTCCTTGCATACGTTTGGCGGCGATTTTTTGGGCTTCATCCATAGCTTTATTGATAGCGTCACGAAGTCTGTCCGGGTCGATATCTTGCGGAAACTCTAGACGAATAATTTTTTGGGCTCCATTTACGCGAATTTTTGCTCCATGAGTTTCGACATCAATTATCTCGCTTTCTAATTCTTTTTTTAGCGCATCGGCTTTTCTTTTTAATTCATACATTTGTTTTAACTTATCAAACACTTTTACCTCCTTTTAAAATATTTAGCTACTAATTTATCTAATAAATTTAAATAAGTAACAACTTAAGCTAATATTATTACTCCAGTTTACTAAAAATTTCCACTGGGTCCATATCTTCTTTTTTTGGGCGATCCTCAATAGGAGTTTCCTTTTTCGTTTCAGGCGGTTTTTGGGATACAGTTCCTTTAATTCGTAAGGAGCCTCCTGTAAATCCTCCTAAAACTTTCTCGACGATTTCCCGATATTTTTTTTCTTCCACCTTTTCTTTATGGAACCGGTACGCAAACTCAATTGTTAATAAATCTTCATCGATATCTGTAGGTTTTGCAGCCCGCAAAAACATTTCTAATGAAGAATTTAATGGTTTTAGCCTTTTTAAGAATTCGCCCCAATCCTTTTGTAATTTTTTTAAAGTTTTATCGTCACTCCCGGCTTTTTTATCGTGGGAAATTGACACGTTTTCTTCTTCTTTTATTCCGATGCCCTCAGTCCTTTCCTTTTCCCCCTCTTTTTTTATTCCCGGTTTATTGGTTACCGTCTCTTCTGCTTTATCCGGTTCAGCAATTAGTGGAATCTCTTGTTCGCTATTGGTTAAAGTTGCTTCAACAACCGCTAATTCCAGAGGAAGTTGAGGTATGGTAGCATCACGTAAATCATCGAGCACTCTATTAAATAAATTTGCCAGCTCTAAAATTCTTGATTTTGAGATTTTAGGGGCTTCATTTTTTAAAGCACTCTTTTCTTCCTCGGTAATTGGGTCCAGGATACTTTCCGCACCAGCTTTTATCAAAAGAATTTTTCGCAGTGTTTCCAAAAAAGATTCCGTTAATATCCTTATGCTGCCGCCTTGGTTTAAATATTCATTAAGCCAAACCAGGGCCTCTTTAGTTTTTCCTTGTTCAATCAGGGATAACAGATTAATTGTACTAGATACTTCCTGTTTTCCTAAAATACTAAGTGCCTTCTCAACATTTGCCTTTGGATCTACTGCGGCAATTTTTTCTAATAATACCTCGGCGTCTCGAAAAGCCCCGCCAGCTTGTTTTGCTGCTTCTTCTAAAACTTCTTCTGACAGTTCCCAACCTTCGTTTTTAGTAATAAGCTGCAACTTTTCTTTTATTTGCATAATGGTAGGTACTTTAAAATCAAATTGAGACGTTCTTGATGCTATTGTAGCCGGGATTTTTTGCGGTTCAGTAGTTGCTAAAACAAAAATCACGTGTTCTGGTGGTTCTTCTAAAGTTTTTAAAAGAGCATTAAAAGCTTCCGGTGTAAGCATATGGGCTTCATCAATGATAAAAACTTTATAACGACCGCGTGCTGGGGAAAGCCTAATTCTCTCCCGAAGATCCCGAATTTCATCAATCCCTCTGTTACTTGCAGCGTCAATTTCAATTAAATCAAGGTGATTTCCTGCAGCTACAGCACTGCAGGATTCACATACGTTACAAGGCTCACCAAAGGTTACATTTTTTTTCTCCTTTTTCTCAAATTCTTCGCAATTAACCGCTTTTGCTAAAATCCGTGCTACAGATGTCTTACCAGTACCACGTGGGCCAGTAAATAAATATGCGTGGGAAAGGGTTCCTTTGGTTAGTTGAGCTAAAAGCGGCTCTCGGATATGATCTTGGCCAACTACTTCTTTAAAAACTTGGGGTCGATACTTTCGATATAATACCATAGTTACTTTCTTAGTCCACGAACTCCGATTCAATCGGAGGAAGTGGTCGGAGCATGCTCTACAAAACCATCACCCTGATATTTTACACTAGCTTAGAGCTGAAAACAATTGATATAATAGATATTGTGGGACCAGAAAAGGTATGAGCCCCGAAGAGAATCCCCGAGGCTCAAATAGTTTCGTTCTAATTAACCACCCTCTATCAAGCCGGCTGTTATGCAACGACCTGAAGATTGCGAACTCTCTCGAGCTTGACCCTTCTCCTCTTTGGTAGATAATACTCGTGCGACCGCTTTGTTGAGAACCCGCATTCCCAAGCTGCCTTATGAGCCAGTGTAAAGCTCTTTCGAGCTTGGTTCACTGCCTCCCTTAGCGACCAGGTGTTGTAGTCGTCATCACCTGCGGCAGTTCGTTTATCAAGCGCGTCCTGAAAAGCAACAGCAAGCTCCTTGAGTCGGCGATCAACCCGCCGCTCCCATTTACTACCGTACTTAAGCCCCTTCGCAAGATTCGAATCGAAACCAATGTACTCGCGAAACAGGCGTTGATAACGATATTTCCAAGGCCATGCTAGTAACCATACTACACCGCAGATCGCAAGTAACACCGCGCAAATGAGGACGCACACAAACGCAGCCACAAACGCCACGATGCAGGCAGCGACTGCTAGTGCTATAAGTTCCACCCAGAGTGGAATTCCCAATGTCACAGCGACGTTCTTTCCGACATGATTGCCGGCGAAGTAGGTCACAATCGCCCAAATGGCAAACAACCCCACAGCGTAGGCGACGTTACCACCGAGGAAAATCCAGATCTGCACTGTAGTACTCCTTCCTTCTTGACCTGCCAACCTGACTTCGATCGGCCTATAATATCACCGCAGCGTTACTTTTGTCAAAATTTGGTGTCTCTTTTTGACGAAACAAAAGAAGTACAATTATTGTATGACTGCTGAAGAAGCATTTGAGAAAAAGATTAACGATATACCTTTAACCACCCAAGGCAAGGTAATTGAGATTTTGACAGATGATAGCGATACTACACCACACCAGCGGTTCATAATTAAAACTCCCTCAAACCACACAATATTAATCGCCCATAATCTAGAGAGAGCTTATCGTGTACCGGTGAAAATTGACGATGAAATAGAAGTTCATGGAACCTACAAGTGGAATACATATGGTGGGCTGATCCATAAGACCCACCACGATGAACGAAGAGTCCATGAAGATGGTTGGATAAACTACGCTGGTAAAAAGCATGATTAAAAACTAAGAGACTTCCCAAGGGATTTTGATTTTAATTTATCAATTGCTTGGGAAAGCAGCTGGATGTATAGTTCAAAACCGATAAGGGCGATATTACCACTTTGAGCTGTGCCTAGCAAATTACCGGCGCCGCGAATTTCCAGATCACGTTTTGCAATTGCAAAACCAGCTCCAAGTTCGGACTTCTCCGCGATTATAGATAATCTTTCCTGAGAATCACTACTTAATATGTATCCTTTAGGATAAAAAAGAAAGGCGTAGGCCTGCCGCTCGGATCTACCCACCCGCCCACGCAGTTGATGAAGTTCCGCCAGGCCAAACTTGTGGGCATTTTCGATAATAATTGTATTTACATTGGGCATATCAAGTCCTGAACCAATAATCGTCGTACAAACTAAAATATCCGCTTTCCTCGAGTAAAAGTATTCCATTGTTTTTTCAAGTTCCTCCTCACGCATTTGGCCGTGAGCAAAAACTACCCGGGCATTTGGCACTAGCGCAGCGATTTCCATCGCTTTTTGAACAATACCTTTTACATTGTTAAACAAATAATAGACCTGACCACTACGAGTAATTTCATTATTCAATGCTTCCTTTATTTTTTCGTCGCTAAATTTTCCAATCGTTGTATTGATCGGCTTTCTACCAGCAGGTGGCTCTTCTAATACTGAAACATCACGCAGTTTTGTCAGGGCCATATGTAAACTTCGCGGTATAGGTGTAGCACTCATAGAAAGAAAATCTAGATCTACCCTTAGATTTTTAAGTTTTTCTTTAGATTTCACCCCGAAACGATGTTCCTCATCGATAATAACTAGTCCTAGATTTTTAAAATCTATATCAGAAGAAAGCAGTCTATGTGTGCCAATAACTATATCAACGGTTCCGTTTTTTAGCTTTTCGACAATTGTTCTTTGGATGGCTTTTTCTCTGAACCGAGAAAGCATTTCCACCGCTACCGGAAAATTTTTTAACCTCTCCCGAAAAAGTTGGTAATGCTGTTCTACCAAAATTGTTGTCGGTGCTAATAGAACGACTTGTTTATCTTCTTGAACTGCTTTAAAAGCCGCCCGAATAGCTAATTCGGTTTTACCAAAACCAACATCCCCGATTAAAATTCGATCCATCGGTCTACTTCTTTCAAGGTCTTTCTTAATTTCGGTGGTTGCTTTCATTTGATCGGCGGTTTCTTGATATTCAAAAGAATCTTCAAGCTGCTTTTGCCAAGAAGTATCCGGTGAATAAGGAATCTTTTTCACGATTTCTCTCTGCGCGTAAAGATTTAGAAGATCACGTGCAACAAGAACAATTGATTCTTGGACTTTTGCCCGTATTTTCTCCCAACCACTGGTACCAAGGTTGCTTAACCTAGGTTTTAAACCAGAGGCGCCGATGTATTTGGTAAGCCGATCGATTTGTTCTACCGGAACATAAAGCTTATCGCCCTTGGCATACTCTACAACCAAATATTGGTCTGAAGCGGTGAGCTGATCCGATTTGTGAGGCGTCGTTGGCACCCCAGCTTCGCTAAAGCTCCGCGGGGCAGGCAAGCGCGCAGCGTCCCGTGGCAAACGAAGTGAGCTCGGGAGATTTGGAACCGAACCAAATTGCTGACCAGCGAACTCAGCGCCTGTCACACCCAAAAACTTCCCAATTCCATAATCAATATGAACAACCAAATCTCCCGGCTCTATTTCCGATAAAAACAGCCGCTCAACTTTGCCGCCGCGGGACGGAAATCTCACCGGTTTTGCCCACTTTGGTGCAAACTTTGGTGTAATACCAAACGGAACAATATAGACTTCTTTCAAATTCCTTATTTTTAATTGAGTAATATAGTTGAACAGATATATATTTTCGATTGTTTCACCAATCAAATCTATTCTGACTGGTGTTTTGTATCTTTCTAGCCAAATATCGATAAGGTTTCCGCGCTTGGCAAACTGGCCTACCTTAGCAGGTATCCCAATACCAACATTTTCATAGCCTAAAACCGCCAATTTTCTAGCTAGACTTTGGCTACCAATTTCTTGTTTAACTTTTAATATCAGGCCTGTGGTTTCCATAGTTCGATAAACTCACTACAAGTCCACTCACCAACAGAATAATCCCCTATTTTTAAATAAATAGGGGTGTAGGTACTATTAAATTTATACAATTATACCATCTCAATTAGTATAGTATTAAAAATGAAAGAGGCCAACCTGGTACACTAGCGGTTGGCCTCGACTCACTCATCATAGTGATGATCCCACATCCTCAGCGGATCCGGTCCTCTCATCCCCACCAGTATCAGAACCGTAGCTGCTGCAGTCACCAACTGATGGGAAATGTTGGTGTTGACCGGAATGCTGTTCCTTAACGGCCGTTTATTCTCCCCAATCTTGAAGGTCGGAAGGCCTAGCCTAAGAAACGGCGCCGGGCCTGCAATACGATTGAAACTCTCCCAATGTTTCAGGTGAGAATGAGGCGAAGTCGTGCAGTTTGGCGGCAGGATATAAACCTTGAAGGCATTATAGCTGCCTCTTTCGTCCTCGCACTCTGTATCACACTGCCACTCTGCCAAGTAAATAGCACCTGATCCGTGCCCCCTTGAATTTGACGGGGTTCCTCCCTCCAAGATCTTAACGCCCTCCCGAAAGGCTAAGTGGAAGGTGCCCCCACCAAGTGGAATCTCCACTGTCCTAAACTGAGTACCGGGGTGACGCGCAACTATTGCCATCAAGGCGTCTTCGAAATACGATCCCAACACCCTAACAACGGATCTAGGGGTTTGGGGACATTCAAAGCAAAACACCGATGGGCCTGACGGCTGGCCCATCCAGTAAGAGGGCCCATGCGCCGGAACCATCATTTTCCTCCCTTCCGTGAGTGAATCTCTCTGACAGAACAGTAATTATTTTACTCTTTCAGCCAGTTGATGACAACCTCGCTTGCCCGTTCAATCAGTTTCTGAACTTCCTGCCGATCTTCGGAAAAATTTTGTAGCACCCAATCCTCAATATTTATTGGGGTACTTGGACGGCCAATACCAACACGCACTCTATTAAATTTTTCTGCCCCTAAAGCCGCAATTACCGATTCCACACCTTTATGCCCAGCTGCTCCCCGACCAAATTGATGTTTTATATCGCCAATTTCTAAATCTACATCATCATGCACAATTAAAAGACCTTCCGGCTTTACTTTATAGAAATTAACTACTCGATTTACCGCTCTTCCCGATCCATTCATAAAAGTCTGCGGTTTAACCAAAAGACGGTCCTTATCCATTTTATAAATAATTGCGTCAAATTTTTTATTAAATTGAGGACCGGCAACGTAGTTTTTGAGAATTTCATCAATTACCATGAAGCCGGCGTTGTGGCGAGTAAACGCATATTTTTCTCCGGGGTTTCCAAGCCCAACAACAATTTTCATGTCACTAGCTTAGCAGTTAGACAAACAGAAATGCAAGAAATAGCAACAATGTAGATTAATTCAGATCCTGCAAACTTATCCCAATATCACCTAAATTACTAAAGCCTGTTATTTCCCAAAAGATTGCATTTTCCCGCTTATGCCCAACCTTCGTTTTATAATAACTAAATTCGTAAATAACCTGCCGAAGTGTTGGAAGATAGGGCTTTTTAGCCTCTAGCTCCCATAATTTACCCAAAGCTTCATCAATTAATTTATCACCGCTAGACTCCAACCCATCGACCGCGAAATGCTTGTCGATCTTTCCGTTATGGGTAACATCTCGCACGACCGCACCTGCCCCACAACTAACATCCACCTCTGATAAATCGCCATCTCTAAGAATAGTACCAGCAAACAGGGCTTCTTTAGGATCTACCCCCTCTGAAACTATAATATTCCACTCCTCGTCCAGTAACTTTTTGCGATGATTCTCAAAATCGGCTACTTTAATAACTGCAAAATATGGATCTATACCCACTGTAGGCGTGTTCTTAAATGCACTAATAGTATATTTATCAAACTGCTTCAGCCAAGGCTGGTATTCTCCCCAATCGTTGTGGGAAGTTATGAGAACAACATCTCGGGTATTGAGTCCCAAAATCTTTACTAGCTTTATTCTTTCAAATTTATTTAAACCTCTAATGGGCTTTTCGCTGTTGCTCAAGGGGGCCTCCGGCATTTATTGTTGTGAAAATTTGGTCTTCCAGCTTTTCCATTTCAACTGCGTCGTGCGGTTTTTCGTGATCATAACCAAGCAGATGCAAAACACCATGAATTACTAAAACAGACGCCATATCATCCACCATCATATTTTCCTTCGCTGCCCGATCAATAAGCTCGGGGTAAGAACTTATGACGTCACCAATATTTAAATATTTTGATGGCGGATTGACAAATATTTGGGATTTCCCGGTTTCTAGCGCATACGGAAAAGATAAAACATCCGTAGTGCTATCCATTCCGCGATATTCTTTATTGAGTTTGCGCATCTTCCGGTCCCCTACAATTGAAATAGCTAATTCAATTTTGCCTTTTACTTTTAAAAAATCTAACGTGGCACTAGCGGTATAGACAAGTAAGGATCTCTTGATAGGATAATGAGGTTCAACAAAGGTATTAATTTTGTAATTTACTTTACTCATCCTGTCTGTATTTCATCTTTCTCTCAAGAGCGTCTTTCGCTCTCTTTCTTTGTACGCTGGGTTTCTCATAAAACTCGCGCCGTCTTAGTTCGGTAAGAATACCTTCTTGTTGGACTTTTTTATTAAATTTTCTGATAAGAGAATCAGCACTTTCCCCCTCATTTGCTTTGACGTATGCCATAGAACTTAAAAAACAAAAGCACCCCCCATCATTTTTAATCAGCTAATAAATGAAAATGTAAATGAGCAATTTCCTGGTGTCGCCCACCGTTAATTAATATCTGGTAACCGGCTTTCAATTTTTGGTCCTTAACTAACTTTTGTACCACTTTTATAACTTTTGTCAATAAGGAAAATTGCTTTTCCTCCAAATCTAGCAACGACTCAATATGTTCGCGCGGTACAATTAAAAGATGAACTGGTGCCTTTGGTCTAATATCGCGGAAAACCAAAACTTCGTCCTCCTTATGAACAAATTCGGTCGGTATTTCCTCATTTATAATTTTACAAAATATACAGTCTTCTTTCATAGATATAAGATGTAAGATATTTTATTATTTCTAATTTGAAATCTTAAGTCTGTAATCTTAGATCTTAAATCTCACAACTTAGATCTAAGGTCCTCAAGGACCGAATAAGGCACCTTCAAATAAAAGTTTGCAAACCCAAGTTCTTTTCCCGCACTACCAAATCCATGATAATCGCTACCGCCACTAACCGCAAGATTTTTTTCAATTGCAATTTTTTGGTAATGGTCAACGCAGGTTTTTGTATCCTCTTCACTATCACGATGAGTAAAAACTTCGATACCGTCTAAACCATCTTTAATTAAATCCTCCAAAAACTTATCATCAAAAATTATCTTACCTTCGATTTCTTCAGTCAAATCCCAGCAAGGGTGCGCCAAAATCACCAAGCCGGCGTGTTTATGGATTAGGTCAATCGCCTCTTTTGGTTTGACCGCCCCTCCTCTCTTTTCATAAATGGGGCTACCTACTACCAAATACTTACCGATAAATTCACCAGTGGTAGGAAATTTACCGAAGTCCTCTTCCAATTTCTTTTTATTTTCTAAATCATTAATTACAATCCAAGCTATATGCGGCTTTGTAATTGTTCCCCGAGAAAGAGCTCGCAAATCACCAAAATTAATCAAATAGCCCGTATTATTTAAATTATTAACCAGTTTTCGCGCTCGTTCTTCACGCTCTTTCTGAAAACCCTCTAAAACTTCTTGAAAGCGCTTATTCTTCCAGTCGATAAAATAGCCTAAAATATGGATTTCTTTTTCTTCATTTGGGTAAGCCGTGATTTCTACTGCTGGCACAACCTCAACTCCCTCTTTTTCACCGGCAGCTATCCCCTCTGGTAAACCGGAAACTGTGTCGTGATCGGCAATACCTAGAGCTGATAAACCGCTTTCCTTAGCCTTATCCACCAACTGCTGCGGTGAAAGCGCACCATCGGAGTAGTCGGTGTGGGCGTGAAGATCTATTATTCGATTTAACTTTTCGACTTTAATCATCAGCAGATTTTAACTGCTTTTGCCGCCAAATTGCAACTCCCTACAAATTTCAATCAAACACCTAACTTGCTCGAATTTGCACCAACTGGAAGTTGTTACCGTCTAGGTCTTCAAATGTCGCAACATAACCGTAACCTTCGATGTGATGGATATCCTCAATCTTTTTTACACCAGCTTTAACTAATTTTTCTTCTTCCTCTTCTATGTTATCAACTTCCAAATTAAAGAAGAATCGCTCTGGCTCCTTCGCCTTACCTTCGATCTTTGGGCCGTCAACTATCATCAAGGTCACTTTTCCGAGTGCAAACCCATAAACATCTTGATCCTCACCCATTTCTGCCTCCATGGTCATTTTCAAACCTACCTTTTCTTCATAAAAATCAGCAAGTTTTTCTGCATCTTCACTAAAAATTGTTACGCTTTCAATCCCGTTTATCATGTTATTCACCTCCTTTCGAAAACGCTAAACTATACTCTTAATCGGAAAGATTTTCAATAGACAACCGGGTGCAAGATCGACTCCTTAAAAAATCACCCCCACACTCTTGAAAATGGTATAATTTCGCCGTGACAAGCGAAGAATTTTCAAATTTGGTAGCAGATGCGCTCGAAACCTTACCCAATTTTTTCAAAGAAAAACTGGATAATGTTGAAGTAGTGGTGGAAGAATGGCCGAGCGAAAATTTATCAAAAGGAAGGCTCTTACTTGGACTTTATCACGGAGTACCTAAAACAGTTAGAGGCGCAGGGTATTCTCTCGTTTTGCCTGATAAAATCACGATATTTAAAGGGCCGATTGAAATTTTTTCGCGGGGGAATCAGGAAGCGATAAAAAATATAGTAATCGATACTGTCCAGCACGAAATCGCTCATCATTTTGGAATAAGTGACGCTCGATTAAGAGAACTTAAAAAATAATAAAAGGGTCTCCTGCCGAACCAGCTTGTGGTTTGGTCCGACAGGAGTTGTGTGATCTCGTTCCTCCTCACGTCCCCTAGGTTGGTGATTAGGACTCTTCTTCCGCTTCGACCTCGTTGAACGTCACCTGGACAGGGTCCTTTCGGAGAAGGAGCGAGAGCTGCCAAGCGATGACCATCAGAAGCAGGTTGGTTACGTACGGCGCTTTGATGAACCTCTTCATGGCCTCCTCCTTCAGTCGGCGCTCTCTTGCCTGTCCCCGAAGAGCTTCTCGAACTCTTCTCGGTCGCGAACAGGTTGCCTGAAACCGCAGGTTGTCCCCAAGCAGACCGCTTCGCCTCTTCTTGCGTCAAAGTCTAGATGGCGAATGGTGCAGCGAGGGCACATCTTAAGTCCTCCGTCTCGAGTGGTCACGGGTTCCCTCCTTTACTACTCGAGATTCTCCGGGAACTCCTTCTCGCCACTCCCCGATTCGTCTGCGAAGGTTCGGGCAATGCTTCGCAGGCCGGCTCGGCTCTCGAGGAGTACGAAGGTTTCCTCTCTATCCCTGAAACCCACCCGGTCTCCTTTGAGAGTGAAGACTCTGTTTTTCTCCACCTTGACCGTCGAACCCAATCGAGCAGCGATCTGCTCGTCCGTCATTGGGCCCCTAAGGGTAAAGATCTTAAACGCGGGCATCTCTCGCTCCTGCTTCTTCGGCTGACCTTTCCAACCGAACTACGTCAATAGTTTGGCGAAATTATATATAAGAAAGTCCAGAAAATCAATTATGGGGTAAATTAGGAAATAATTTAAAGTGAATGATTTTTACAGGGGTTTGAGGGGTAACTTCTTTACTGTAGTAACGAGAATAAGTTTCGTACATTTCTTTTTCTGAAACGAACTTGTCGTGGCCTTTCCAATCTTCTAGAGTCAAATTCTTGAAAGATTTTTCGACAACACCTGTCAATCTCGCCTTTGCAAAAGTTTCACCTGTTTGCTTATTAATGAATTCCATTTCGTCTCCAACCTGCAAATTTTTCTCATCAAACATCCGCCAGGTAGAAGTTTTATCACCGGCCAAAATGGGCTGGACAAATTCTGCATCAAACTTCAGTGTTTTCATCGCTTAAATATTAAAATAATTCTCTTAAAAATTCGGCGGGTCGTTTGCATCACGCGAAACGGCCCGCCAGGGTCATACACTCCTGAACATGCTTCTGGTACTCCAGGTAGAAGGCCACGAGCTCTGGCTCAAACTCTCGCCACCAATCCTGTACAAGGTCAAAAGGAAATGCCCTGACGAGCTCTCCTTTGACGACATTGCAGAGTCCCGAGCAGGAAATCTCCGGGCTGAAGAAGTGTCCAACCGAGCTATCCCAAGGATCTCCTGTTCCCTCGATGAGGAGTTGCCACGAAGGCTTTCCACCAAGCTCTGCCTCATCTGGCGCAACTACGTGGAGAAGCATAGCCTCCCCAAACTTCACGATCTTTCTCAACCTCGTCCTCCTTTCGCTTGAAAAGATTCGGGGGGTCGTTTGCGTCACGTCTGCGAACGGCCCACCATTGATTGTCGCCTCTCCCTCCTGCGCTCCCTTCTGCACTGGTTCGTGTAATCCCGGTGCAGTTTTTGAAGTTGCGGCAGGAAACCGGCCCAGAATGGCTCGACGAGCTCCGAGGGGAATTTCCAGTCGAGGATTCCCCTTACCCAGTTGGATAGACCCTCGAAGGAAGCGTTGGGATAGTAGAAGTGGCCGACTTGGCCGTCCCACCGATCCCCAGACCCATCTATTGTCATTCGCCAGGAAGGTCCGTTTCTCATTCGTCCCTCATCCGGCGCCAAGATCTTAACGATCATATCTGGTCCAAACTGCGCAGTTGTTTTCATCCGCCTCCCCTTTACCTCTTCATCTTGATCGCCAGGACGTCGCCAGCCTTCAGTTTGATAGCTGAATTGCGGAGAACTGGCTGGCGGTTCAAGAGAAACGGCGGTTGAGCTTGTTCATACCGGGTCATCATACTGATGACATGACTGACCTTCTTGCCGATGAAGCTTCGCCACTGCATCCTGTACCTCTCGCGGTAACGGAGGGTTATGGAGCTCCAGCCGATAATACGAACAGTAGCAAACTCTCTCTTTTTGGCTGCCATGCTCTCCTCCCCATTGGTTTTGATCTATCAACAACCTATAAGCTGGATTATACAAACTGAAATCGCAAAAGTAAATGCTATAAGTTAAAAAGGAAATTCGAGGTTGGAAGTTTTGTTGCCTGCACCTCGAAGTCCTGAGTGTAAATCGAAGGACGAAGTGGTGTCAAAAAAGCGGCCAAATTTTATTTAATTTGGTGAACTGTGGCAAATGGTGAAACAAAAAAAGTCTTGTTGCTTAGAACTGATTTTGGCAAGCTACAAGTCACTGTTCCAGAAACAAGAACCCCAAAAGGAATTTTTCTCGGTACGCCTCCAGAAAAATCAGAAAAGTAACAAAAGACTTCTGTGTCACCGAATTTATCGACTATCGTAAGGTGTTTTATTACTTTATCTCGAGCAAAATCTTCGGTAATCCAAGGCGACCAAGCCAGAACCGCCAAAAGCACAACAATAATCAGTAGTAATAACCAAAGAAGTTTCTTCATCTCAACTTAATCGTAGCACTTGGGGAGGAGGTGGGCAAATTAAAATAAACTAAGGAAATAAGATGTAGATAAAGCTACTAATAGATAAATCGCGCAACTTACAGTAGCTCTCTTCCAGTTTCTTAGAAGAAGCAACGCAAGTAAAAAGTTAATTATTAGGAAAAGTAAATAACTAACAAAAATATCATACGAAAACGGAAATCTTGGACAACCATTTCTAATTCCACAAAACATGTTTGAAAGGGCAAGGCTTGACCTAAAGGCAATATCTAGTGCCAATGCTCCTACTAAACAAATAATGGGCGTAATTATATAGGCGGAAATTGCTCTCACAATTTTATAGTAGCACTTGTGAAGGAGGCGGGCAAATTGGAGAAGATCTCTCTCCTAGAAATCTCTCCTCATTTCATTATTGTTGTGACTACTGGTCCTAATATTTCCAAGATGAGAATACATATTCCCATACCGATTAGAGAGGGCTTATCCTGGAGAAGATTCTTGCCTTGAGGTTCTTGCCACCAAAACATTAGAACGACTCCTATTGCAGTGATTTGATACGCCAAAATAGTGACCAGCAGCGGCAGCAAGAACACGGAACAAATCAAAAGACCAAGCCCAATGAGAAATATTGCGAAGCCAAGTCCGAATACGACAAACCTCTTTCCGGTCATCTCTTTCCCCCTTCCTGAAATCAAAGCTTCAAATAGCGGGCGGCTTTCAGGATCAGAACACAGCTTCCGCCATGGGTAATTTTCGAATCATAGACCATACCAATAGCTTCCTCAAGTTTTACTTTCATCACTCCGATTCCTTTTTCGCCTTCTGACTTAAAAACAAGGTCTTTTGCAAGATACATAGAATCGCGGGAATTTACAACTGTGGTGAAAGGATCAATATATCCAAGGTCAATCCACTCTTTGGCTTCTATTCCAAGTTCTTCAAGGAGTTCTCTTCTTCCGGCACCAACTGCATTTTCTTCCTCATCAATTGCACCGCTAACCACCTCAATACTGTCTGTTCCAACGGCATAATGAAATTCACGTGTTAAATATACAAAACCGTCCTTATCGAGCGGCAAAACCGACACTCCGGGAAGCATTTCCACTATTCCAAAAATTCCTGGTTTTCCATCAGGTCGGACTACCTCATCTTCACGAACATCAATCCAAGGGTTTTTGTAAACATTTTTTGATTTTAATACCTCAAAAGGCCCTCTTTTCATTGATCTGAATTCTATCACTTGGGGAGGAGGCGGGCAAATTAGAAATGGGGTGCGGCCGGACGAATCCAACGCGCACCCCTAGAGCTAGAGATTAGTCCCCGCGTCCGTCACTCTAGCCCTCAAAATCGAACTTCAGTTGCCGGCAGTTAGGGTTAGGCGACGTCGATGAAGAGGCCTGCGGCGGCGGCAGCTACTTTGCAGATGTTGTTGATCTGCTTGGCAGTGCTTCCGTAGACACTGATGACACCAACCCACCCTTCAGGGTCACGGAGCTCATGAAGGTACATCTTGAAAGCTCCGCTTACGACCCCGGCGTCGACACTCTCTGGTACTCGCTCCCTCTTCGTGATATCGGGTATCGAATGGCCTGTCTTGATGACTTCGGAGGCCAACCACCCGGCATCGTTGAAACCGGCTTCGACGACATTCCCGTGCGTGAGTAGTGCCCGTGGGACTGCCGATCCACCATCCCTAGCCATTACGACGACGCAACCTGTATTCAACTTCCTAGGCGCCATCTCAGCTTTCGCCGCAACGGCGATCTTTTCCGCTTCGTCCGAAGTAATGGTATAAATAACGTCTGGCAAGGTAGTCTCCCTCCCTGAAAGCCAGTTGCCTGGCGCTAAAACAATTGGGCGTAATAATAACAAAAAACTAGACAGCCTGTCAACTATGGGATTATTATCACTGATTAGGAGATCTCACTTTTCATCCAGTCCAAATAATCAGGGTTTAAACCTTCTAGTTTTATGTAAGAAATAAATGGGACTTTGTCAGAATGGATTTTTCTAATGGATTCAACAACTCCTGCATATTTCTCTTCAAAAGTTGTCAGAACTAACAAACCACCATCCTCAACCTTTTCTTTTTTATTTGCTTTTGGCGGCCAAAAATAACCACTAACCTCTCTCTCAAGAACATCAAAACAGGCAACAGCTCTTGTATCAACCAGCTCATTGCCGATTTTCTCGGCTTCTTCCTCGCTATTACAATTACACAAAACCCAAATCGGATTCATTTGTTTTGAGTTTATCATTAAGAGTCGGAACGGGACAAGTCAGACTTGTCGGGCAAATTGTGATAAACTTTCTTTGTGGAAAAAATTGATTATGTGGATGAAAATGACAATGTAGTCGGAGTCGGTACTAAAGAAGAAGCTCACGAAAAAGGGATCTTGCACCGCGGAGTGGCAGTTTTAGTTTTCAATAACCAAAACCAAATATTAATTCCAACTGTTGCTTCCCATAAAAAACATTCCGGCCAATATACCTCTTCGACCGGCGGTCATGTCTCTTCAGGCGAATCCTATGAGATAGCCGCCAAAAGAGAGCTAAAAGAAGAGCTTGGAATAGAAACCCTTCTTTCTGAAATATCAAAATACCGCCACAACGATCTTTTTGTCACTTTATTCAAAGCTTCCTTTGACGGCCCTGTAAAATTAAGTGATGAGTTTGAAAAATTTAACTTTTTTAGCGCAGAAGAAATAAAAGAAGAATTAAAATCTAAACCGGAAAAGTTTTCAAAATACCTCCTAAGGGCTTTGGAAGAGATTAAAATAGTATAAACCTCGAACAGTTTGATTATTCCGCCTTGATCTATTAAAATATCGCCAATAGATCGGGAGAGGAGATGAGCGACAATGATGGCGTTAATAGTGTTCGCCCTACTGGCAATTCTATACCTTTTCCTGCTTCTCCTTGAGAAGCTGGTTGCTCTCAGGGAGAGGGTCAAAAAGCTCTCGTGGGAGCTTTCGTTTTTGGGAAGACTGTACAAGCTAACTAGTGATTCGGACGAACTAGGAAAGCTACCATTGAGTAGGATCGAAGAACTACTCGGCATAACGGAAACAAAAGCGATCTAGAAAGATCAGGGAAGGAGAAAGTAGCGTGGAGGAAAACAGAGCAGCAAGAATTCACGAGATGATGGCGTGGCGCGAGGGCACACACCCATGGAGATCGTCTTGGCCAGATAGCTTTGGTCGTGGCCATCATGATACAGGGTACGCTTTCACGCTTGCCAAGGGAAGGAATTCTCCGGAAAGAAGAGCCAACCGCCGCAGGTATTGGCGCAGAGTCCGGGCCGAACAAAGGAAAGGTTAGCTGATGGAAGAAATACGAGAGTCATGATGCCGGTAGCAAAACCACAAGGGGCTGCCGGCATTTTTCTTTTACATCAAAACAGAATTAATAATCTCCTGAAGTTAATTTTGCCCGGGATTTTACGTTGGATTTAGCACTCAAAGCAAGGTCTAGCATTTTTATCAATCTGTTAGTCTCCCCCGTTTTCTTTGGCTTTTCTGACAAAGAAAGCAAATCTTTTTTAAATTCTTTACCTTTTGCCTCTAAGAAGCCTTTTGCCGATCGGATAGTCTCAAAACTTAATCTCAATACTTCTTTAATTTCTGTATCAGAGTAACCGGCAAGTAGCATAATATAAAGGGTTAATCTTTTGGCCAGCATTATTTTTTCTTCCTTGGTCAAAAATTCGGTCAAAAACTTTTCCAACTCGGGCTGATTATAGGAAGATATAACTTTAGCCAGCGTCTGGTGGATTTGACTCCAAACCGATTTATCCAAGAATTGTTTCGAAGCCCTCGGCATATATTACCAGTATACTAGTATACTGGTAATAAGTCAAATAAAAAGTAACTGAAATGGGACTGTTTTAGGGAATCTAAAATGGCAACAGACTAATCTTTTATTGAAGAAATCTTGACCAGCTTCGCTTCCTTTTCGTTTCTTTTCTTTACTTCAATTGAGTCTTTTTCAAGAGTTTTTTCGCTGACAACCCAGCGCTCTGGTATTCCAATCAGATCTGCATCGGCAAGTTTCACACCAGGACTTTCTTCTCGATCATCAAAAAGTACTTCTTCACCTTTTTTCATTAACTTCTCATAAATTTTTTCTGTTTTTCTGTTTACTTTTTGCTGTTCTCCGATTGCTATTAGGTGTATCTGATACGGCGCGACATTTTCCGGCCAAATTAATCCTTTTTCATCATTTGAAACCTCCGCAATCGTCCCCATTGCCCTACCGATACCAATACCGTAGCAACCCATTATTATTGGTTTTTCTTTCCCATCACGATCAACAAAATTTGCCCCCATGGCCTTTGAATATTTTGTTCCAAGTGAAAAAACTTGCCCCGCTTCTATTGCTCGAGTTTCTAATAGTTCTTTTTTGCAACCTTTGCATTTCTCTTCTATTTCTTTTTCCTCAAACATTTCTTTATTTACGGCATACCCACAGGAAGAACAATAGTAGACGGTATCTTCCCCAACATCAGAAGGAACCTGAAATTCATAAGTTATATCTCCCCCAATTGCACCTCCTGGGGCTTGCGAAACTAAGACTTTAAGACCTAGTCTTTCAAATATCTTTTCGTAAGCGCTAATTGCTTTTTTGAAATATTCGTCAAAGTCCTCTTTTGATGCATGAAAGGAATAGAGATCTTTCATGTAAAATTCACGAGTTCGCAAAAGTCCACCAGTCGATCTTTGTTCATTTCTAAATTTATCCTGAATTTGATAAACTCCGAGGGGTAAATCTTTGTAGCTTTTTATAAATCGGCGGGCGAGGTCCGTCATTACTTCCTCGTGAGTTGGACCAAGAGCATACTCCTTGTTGTGTCTATCTTTTGTTACAAAAAGAGGTAGGTCCATGTTTTCCCAACGGCCAGATTCTTGCCATAAATTTTTAGGAGAAAGGATTGGCATTGAAAATTCTGCCGCACCTAAAGCATCCATTTCTTCCCGGATAATATTTTCTATCTTTGAATGGACACGCCAGCCAAGAGGCAAAAAGGTATAGATTCCGGCGGCAAGCTGATCAATAAATCCAGCTTTCGCTAGAAGCTGGTGAGAAACACTTTCCGCTTCTTTTGGTGCTTCCCTCAAAGTTTTTCCAAACAACCGGCTGTATTTCATGTTATCTTAGTTTATATAACAAAGCGGGCTACTTGGCAAGAAGTGAAAGGCCCCAATTTGCCTTTTAATAGGTAATCGAGGCCGATGAAGATAACCGCTGCTTTATTTTTTCTGGTAAATGCTGAGTGTGATCTACTCTTCCTCGCCGCAAGTGAATCATTTTGCGAGTATCTGCGCTTAGCATCCACTCGTAATCGCGTTTAAACTTCTCCATGGCATCAGCGCTGATTCCGCAAATCTGTGCCGCGCAGATAAGGCACTGGGTACTCTCTATCGCTGCTATCCGCTCAATTACTACCCGATCCGGCAGGAATTGTCGTTTCAACCCCCTACTCCTTTCAGTTATTTTTCCGAAAATTTTTGAATAGCGCCTACTTTCAGAATTTATATAACAAAGCGGGCTGTTTGGCAAGAAGAAATGTAAAATTATTTAAAGTAACTACGGAAGTAGGAAGGGTATTTTAATATATCGTTATAAGTAATTAAAATAATAAGAATTATCAATAAGTAAAAACCAACGGTATTAACCCATCTTTGAATATTTTCACTAACTTTGATTCGAAAAACACCCTCCAAAAGAGTAAACACAAGTCTCCCCCCATCAGCTGCCGGAATTGGTAATACATTTATTAACCCCAACATCAAACTAATTAGTCCAACTAACATTATTATTGTCCAACTAGCCGATACCCCTGCTTGTCCAATATAACTACCTACCTGACCTACTATTCCAACCGGGCCGGAAACTTCCTTTGTAACAGGTGTAAAAGAACGATTCCCTATCGATTTTGAAACTAAACCCCCAATGAGTACCTGTTGCTCATAAATCATATTGACTGAATGAAGAGGCCCAACAAAAAATTTTTCCGCCAGAGAGGAATATTCCACAACGTATAATTGATCCAAACCAGTACCTAATGGCCCCTGGTCTTTTGGAGGATTTACCCTTGGTACGACAACCACAGTTCTAGTTTGATTAGAATTTAAATTCCGCATAACTAGAGTGGTCTGTTTTCCTTTGTTTTTAGCCACCAAATCTTGGAGTTTACTAATAGTGTCGACACCCGCCCCGTTAATACTGATTACCTCGTCAGGAGGAATGATGCCTGCTTTGTCTGCCGGAGAACCGCTATTTACAGTCATAACGAATATTGGTTTTGTTTGTTTGCCAAATGGAAAAGAAAAATTTAAAGATTCGCCGGTTGTTGGAAAGACTGTAGGGGCTTCAAATTTAAAGTGATTGAAGGATAAAACGATAGTGAACAAAACACAAGCAACCAAGACATTCATCACAACCCCAGCGACCAAAATCGCGCTTTGTACCCATGGGCCCTTTGAAGAAAAGCTCCTTTTATCAGCCACTCCTCCTTCTTCACCCAACAAACGGACAAACCCACCAGCTGGAATAGCATTTATTGAATAGATTGTTTCACCATGCTTCTTTCCCCAGATTCGAGGTGGAAACCCAAAACCAAACTCTTCCACCTTTACCCCGAAAAATTTCGCTGCTAAAAAATGACCTGACTCGTGGAAAAAAATTATAAGGCCTAGAAGAAAAGCAGCAATAGCAAGAAGCAGAATAATAAACAAAATCGCGTAGCCTGTATGCAGAAACGGAATAAAATTCATATATTTATATTTGGAGAATCTCGTTCTCTTTTCCTTTTGCTACTGTTTCCAATTGATGTGAAAAATCGTCTGTGATTTTTTGAATTTCTTCATCTTTACGAAACTTATCGTCTTCGGAAATCTGTTTTTTCTTTTCTGATAGGTCAATTTGCTCAATTGCTTCCCTACGAATCTGACGGATGCTAACTCTACCAGCCTCTGTCTTATCGTGAATCACTTTAACCATTTCAGTTCTACGCTCCTGCGAAAGAGGAGGGATTGGTACCCGGATAAGATTACCTTCGGTAATGGGATTCACTGCCAGATCAGACTCCCGGATTGCTTTTTCGATTGGAATAATATTTGATCGATCCCAAATTTGAACTACTAACAGTCGTGGTTCAGGAGCGTTTATCGAAGCAAGATCGCGAAGGTCCATTTTTGTGTTGTACACATTAACTTTGATTGTTTCTAAAAGTGATGGATTAGCCCTGCCAGTTCGAACTCCGGCTAATTCTTCGCGCAGATGCTCGAGAGCTTTCTGCATTCTTTGTTTAGTTTCTGCTAATAACTTGCTTGAATCCATTTTATATGCGGGGATCTAACCCAAGTACTTCGATTTTACTCACTCAAAGAAAATCTGGCAATACGGATAACTTTGGTATTTTCTCCGGTTTTGGCAGCTAATTCGGCTACTAAATCACTAATTTTTTTGCCTGGATCTCGGATATATTCTTGATCAAGAAGTTCTTCTACACTCTGCGGATCCATTGCCGCAACTTGCATTGCTAATTCTTTGGCTAATTTTTTAAATTCGGAAGTTCTGGCGACAAAATCGGTTTCGCAAGCCAAATGAATCATAGCCCCTACTCTTGCATCGGAATGAATATAAGATTCAATAAGGCCTTGGCTGGTTTCCCGCTCGGTTCGCTTTGCGACTTTTTCTAAACCTTTCTCTTTAATAATTTCCTTTGCTCTAGATTCTTCTCCATTTGCTTCTTGCAAAGCTCGCCTGATCTCCATTACTGGCGCGCCAGTTTCTTCACGTAATTTTTTTACTTGTTTTGCAGTTACCATATAATCATCCTATTATTAATAAAAATTTCCTAGTCCACGTTATTGGGCGTAGGATCCGACCTGCCCACCGCTACAGCTTTGGCAGGCGGGGAGTACCTAAATTATTGAGCGATTAGCGAAAATCATTTAGTTACGGAGAATCCTCTAATCCTCCAATTAAGCGACTGCTTCCGCCTTTTCCTCTACTCCTTTTTTCTCCTGGGATTTCTTTTCCCAAAAAGCCCGTCCTTCCTTATAAGCGTCGGCAATTACCTTTACTAACATCGAAATCGATTTTATAGCGTCATCATTGGCGACGATTGGGTAAGTTACTTTGGTTGGGTCGGCATTGGTATCCACCAAAGCTACTACCGGCACATTCATTTTTTGGGCTTCGCGCACTGCGTTATCTTCTCTTTTTGAATCAATAATAAATATAGTATCCGGCAGTTTTGAAAGATGCCGAATTCCGCCGATTACTCGGTTTAATTTATTAATCTCCCGCTCTATCAAAAGTTTTTCTTTCTTGGTATAACCGGTGCCTTCGGCATTCTTTAATTTATTTTCCAGGTTTCCAAGTTTTTCGATATTTTTCCGCACTGAATCGAAATTGGTTAATAGCCCACCAAGCCAACGCTGCGTAAGATACATTGCCCCCGCTCTTTCGGCTTCTTGTTTAATTATCTCCGCTGCTTGTTTTTTGGTTGCTAAAAAAATTACCTCTCCGCCCCGCTTTCCTACTTCTTTAATAAATTCGGTCGCTTCTTTTATTTGTTTTTCGGTTTTTTCTAAATCAATTATATGAACCCCGGAACTTTGGGAAAATATAAACTTGCCCATTTTTGGGTTCCATCGCCGTGTTTGATGTCCATAATGAACACCAGCTTCCATTAGTTCTTCAATTTTTGGAATTTTCAACATAAGAGTTGGACAATGATAGCAAATGTGGCTAATAAAAAGCAAGGGCTTCTGCTACATTTGCAACAGAAGCCCACTCACTCTTAGCAGAAGATTTTGTTATCACACTCAACCTACTGCTGCCGGCTCTCCCTCCAAAACCTCCTTACCCTGATCATCAATTACCTCCTCCGGGTAAATCCCGCTCCAACAACCACAGCAAAGCATCTGGAGCGGCTGTCCCACGGAAGTGGCAATTATCTCAGGCGTGGCGAAGGTAACGGATCTCACTCTCCAAGGACGATAGTGCTCAACCAGTGCTGCTTCTACCTCCTCAACAGTTTCGTATTTTGAGGAAGGAAGCTCCTCCAGAGTGTACATATCGATACCTAGCTTGCAAGGACGCCTAACCGGCCACCAGGTAAAGAGAAGGTCGATCTCCTTCACGCCTGCCCTCACCAAAGCGTCGAGAACATTGATGATTGCATTCCAGCGAATAGTGGAATCATCAACCACCAACACTCTTTTATACGCCACCAGCTCGGACACTGCGTGGTATTTTACTGCGCCCAAGATTCGGCGCATCAGCTTTCGCGGATCAATAAAAGTCCTGCGACTGGCTGGGTTTTTCCGCATCGCTTGGAATTTCTGCTTCACCCCCAGCGCTTTCGCCGCGCCGCTAGCAGCCTCAAGACCACTATCGGGAACGCCTACAACAATATCAACCTCTTTCCTTCTGAAAAGCTTAAGCAGAGCAAGTTGAACTGTCCCAAAGAAAGTCGCTGATAACTCGGCTTGTATCTTCTTACGAAACCGAAGAGCAGTTAAGGCGCCGGCTTTTCTTCGGACATCAAGAGCCCGCCGCCCTAAGTAGATATTCTCCGGACCGGAGAAGTAGATAAGCTCAAAGGGACAACCACCGCCACTAGCATAGGGTTCACACCCGGGAAAACTCTGCACACCGCTTTTGTCTAGCCTGACTATCTCCCCTGCAGCTACCTCGCGGATGAACTTCCCCTCCAATATGTCAAACACGATAGCGCAAGAGGCGGCTGCGAATCCCCCCGGAACCTCGCCGATAGAAAGAGGTCGATTACCCATTGGGTCTCTCGCGAGATAAACCCCCTCATGGGTCAAAATGGAAAGGCTATAACTTCCCTTTATCTGGCCCATTGCCCAAGCAATACGTTCCGGCCAACTCTCCCTAGGAGCGTGGACAATCAGATGGGCAATCAACTCGCTATCCATAGTTGAAGAAAGCTGAATACCCCAATCTTCGAGAAGTGGCAGTATCTGTGTAACGTTCGTCAAATCGCCATTGTGACCAAGATAGATCTCACCGGCTGGTCCAGACGCAAAAATGGGTTGGACGTTGGCTGGTGTATTACTACCAGTAGTCGAGTAGCGGTTATGGCCAATCGCAGCAAGGTAACCTCCATTTTTCTCTGAAAATAGGAAATCCTCGCTGAAGACATCGATTACCAAACCAAGACCGCCATGAGAATGAAAGCGCTCACCATCGGTAGCGGTAATACCAGCCGACTCTTGCCCCCGCAGTTGCATCCAACTATGAGCTTTGAAGAGCGCCAAAATGACATCTGACCCTGGTGCATAGATCGCACTAACTCCACAAGCGTGACCTACATTCTCTAGCGGCAATTTCGTCTCCCTCCTTCTTACCGTCTATAAAATGCAAAAAGGCCGCAAATTTGCGACCTACTTCATGTTAAGGTACCCTTTTTAGCATTAAATCATGTCATATCATATAGTAACTTAGCAAGGGGTTATTTTCTTGGTAAAAGAATGGGATGGAGCGAAATTAACAGGGGGTCATAATTAGATCACTAAAAGTATTTTGAGTAAAGGAATTTTGGAAGAAAGCCCCAAAGGTTGCTCTTAAACCTGTAGGCGGGAGTGTTACTCATATCACTATAAGTAACCCTCCCGCTTAAGAGCCGCGATTGCCTTCCGATTAGCTTCTGCCAAGTTGAGGGTCTCTGGGTCAGTCGTAAACAGGGCTTCCTCTAGCTCACGGCCAAGCCTGAACTTCCTGCCTGCACGGAGGACGCGGTAGACTGTCAGCCGGATCTCTTCGGCACCGTTGGGGGTCAGTCCAGTATACACTCCGAGAAGCCGAAAGTTATGTTGCTGAAAACGCAGACCCGGCAGCTCTTCTCCGAGTTCTCGAAAAAGGCATTCCTCCGGCGTTTCGCCTTTCTCTAGCCTTCCGCCGGGGAAGATCCAGACGTTATTATCCCGTCGCTCCCGAACAAGCAAGATCTCCCGCCCGCTCCCGCTGATAATTGCTGCTCCGACGACAATTAACATGGTGCTCTCTCCTTCCAAATTGATCGGCTACTTAAATTAACACAAAAAGGCTGAAATATCAATCATTTAAACAGCATCTGAGAAAAACTAACGGAGATCCGATTGAGATGGGACAAGATAAATAATTTGACGTGATTAGGTCACTAAAATTATTCTAGCGTCGCCGTTTTTTCTGGCCTCCACTCTTATCTTTGATCCGTGACTTATTTTTCTTGTCGCTTCGCCAGTCCCAACAACACAAGTTATACCCAGTTCCCTGGCGATGATCGCCCCATGAGAAGTCGTTCCGCCATGATCAGTCACAATGGCCAAGGGTTTATTGGCGATCAAAATTGTTGAGTGGTCTGGTTTTAAATGCGAGATGACCAAAATCAAATTTCCCGGAAAGTACAGAATCGAAGTATCATCCGCTAAAAAGACTTCCCCTTCAACCTTACCAGGGAAGGCAGTAAGACCTTTTATGAATCCTTTGCCAAACATGGATTTTTTTATTTTCCAATCCCGGTCCAGCCAATTTCTGATCGAAAGCTCCAAAGCTTTGCTAAGAGGAATCTTTCGCAAAAAAGCGAGCGCGACCAGTTGGATAAAAGCTTGGCCGTAAGCTAAAATCTCATCATTTTTTGATCCATGGGGTCGATTATTTGGATTGAGTTTTTGATCGTGAGTGATGTACTTGTGCAAATCGCCAACTTCTGTGCCGACAATCAGTGCTCTAAACTCGGCATCTTTTCTATTTTCGCCTTTCATTCTTTCCGAAACAATTTTTTCAAGCAAAGCAGTCGCTTTTTTGATTTCCTTTGGTAACTTAAATTCTTTCATATAAATTTCCGCCTTTATGCTAACATTCCAGCAATTTCTTGTAAAGAAAAATCTCAGAACATCAATAAAATAAATTGGTGAGGGCAGGCCGCATTTCGTCTTCGATTCATCATCGATTCCGCTGCTGTCGCCTGCCCGCTAATCTACTTGAACGCTACGATCTCCTTGAACCTGACGTTGATGGGCTTCGCCCTCGTTAACCAGGAGAGAATACCCACCGGTTGGATCGTCAGGCTGCTCCAGACGAGATTCGTAATGCGCCCCCTGAATCGGAACCCGCCGTTCGTGAAGACCCTGACCACCTTACCTTCCTTGGCGTAGAGGCTGCGGAAGATCTCCCCAAACAGCGTACCATCCCCCTCATCGATTACATGGGGGAACACACCTCCAGCCTTCATCTTTTTGAACCAATCGCCAGGTGCCTTAGAGGATTCTGATTCGTCTTTCACGCTTTACCCCCTTCCTTCCTTGCGTGAAAATGAACCTAAACGATATTAAAATTATACCAGAATTCGATGGAAAAGTCAACCACTATGGGTCACTTCTGGAGTTCGAGGAATTTATACTTATAACCCGCGGATTCATGGGGTTCTTCGAAAATAACTTTTTTAAATTCTGAGTAATCCGGGAAAAAAGTATCGGCGTCGTACTCGCCTTCAACTAGCGTTAAATAGAGCTTATCGGCAAATTTAATTGCTTGAGCATAAACAGAACCCCCACCGATAAAGAAAATTTCCTGCGGATCTTTTTCACTAGCAATCTTAATCGCTTCATCAACCGAATAAGCAACAATACAACCAGGGGCTTGAAAAGATTTATCAAAAGTTAAAACAATATTGGTGCGATTTGGCAGCGGTTTACCAAGAGATTCAAAAGTTTTCTGGCCCATTATCACTGGATGTCCAGTAGTAATTTTTTTAAACCTCGGTAGGTCCCCAGGGATATGCCACAAAAGTTTATTATCCTTACCAATAGCCCGGTTTTTTTCGGCTACCGCAGCAATAATGCTAATTTTTGGCTTTTTCATAGAATTTAGAATCCGCCAACAACAGTAATATCTCCTTTTATTGGGGGGTAGGGGTCGTAATTTTCAATAGTAAAATCTTCGTATTTAAACCCATCTATATCTTTTACCTTTGGGTTTAATTTCATAGTTGGGAAGGGCTTGGGTTTTCTTTTCATTTGTTCCCGGACTTGATCGAAGTGATTTTCGTAAATGTGCACATCCCCAAAAGTGTGGACAAATTCACCCACCTTAAAACCAGTTACTTGAGCAAACATCATGGTAAGCAAAGCGTAGCTGGCAATGTTAAAAGGCACTCCTAAAAAGAAGTCGGAGCTGCGTTGATAGAGGTGAAGAGAAAGTTTACCGTCCTTAACGTTGAGATGAAAAAAAGTGTGACAGGGTGGGAGTACCATTGATTTACCCGGCAGGGCCATTTCATAAATATATTCCGGATTCCAAGCCGAAATAACGATGTGTTTACGGGTTGGTGTTTTTTTCAGTTTATCAACTGCCCAAGCAACTTGATCGATTTCTCGACCATCGGTGGCTTTCCACCTCCGCCATTGCGCGCCATAAATTGGCCCTAGCTCCCCCCATTTCTTGGCAAACTTTGCATCGTCGGCAATCTTTTGGATGAATTCGTCCTGGGTCATTTTGGGCACTTTTCCTGCTTCTATCGCTTTTTTATAACCCTTGTAGGCCCATTCATCCCAAATATGAACATTGTTATCTACCAAATATTTAATATTGGAATCGCCTTTTAGAAACCACAACAGCTCATGGATAATACCGCGAACAAAAACTTTTTTTGTGGTGAGAAGTGGAAAACCTTTGGACAAATCAAATCTTATTTGGCGGCCAAAAACACCTCGCAAAATAATACCAGAATTAAACTCCTTTGTATCAGAGCCGTTCTTCAAAATATCCTTTACCAAATCTAAATATTGATATTCCGGATGTCTAGCTTTTGATGCCATATTTTACCAAATATTGTAGCCCACTTTAGTGGTCGCAGCGTGCGCAGTAGCTGGTCGCGATTTAATGCCTACTTTCATTAGGCGTTAAACATCTACTTTGTCGATATTTAATCGGGAGCATAAGCTACGAGCATGCTATATTCAGGATGTCTATCTTTACTCATAAATTTAAACTTGTTTTTCTTCTTTCTCCGTCGTTACCCGACCGCCTTGCCATTGACCCCGATACATCGCTCCTTTGCCACTTACTTCCCAAAATATAATGTGTAGTATTCTAGCTCCAAGTTCCACAGTAAAATCCGCGTTTCCCATGTTTTTTAGACCAACATTCAATGGTCCTCTGTAACCTGGGGCAATTTGGGTAGTTAAAAGCCAGACACCAGAGCGCAGAAGTGTTGATCTTGGATGCATAGTTGCAACTAGATAATCAGGCAGGTTAACATTTTCTACTGTCTGAACCAAATAAAATTCTCCAGGTTTAACTGTAAAAGAAGTTTTCTTTTTTGGGTCGTATTTTGCAACTGAAGTGTGACTTACTGTCTTTCTTTTTTCTTCGCCAAGAAAAGTCTCCCCCTCAATTTTGAAAATTTCTCCAAGCCTCAGATCCAAACCCGCCCCTTCGGGGTTTTCCAAATCCCTCTGCCCCAAATCCTCAACAAGATGGGCTTTTTGAATTAACTTTTTAATTTTGTCTACACCTAATGCTCCCATATTTTTAATTCGTAACCCACTTAAGTGGTCGCAGTATCCGAGAGTCCTTAGTCCGAAAGGACGCAAGACGCGAAGCGGATTTAATCATTGAGCGATTAGCGAATCTAGCCCACTTTAGTGGTCGCAGAACGCTTAAGCGGTCTATTTTGTTACGTAGGATACTATCGACGCCTAAAGCCATTTTATGTAACTTCCTCCAATTTGCTTGCTTCTGGTTTTGTATGATCATACCTAGACCTATATCCCTTGATAGATTTATCTACCTGCTCAAATAGTAATTGGCAAACAGCGAGCCCAGAGCGCATAAGAACCGGTTTTTTTGAAAGATTTTTCATTGTTAAAAGTGGTTTTCCAGAATAATTTGGCGGCAGTAAATCGGCATCCAAAGTGACTAAAATCCCCAAACGCGCCAGGGATGAACGTGGAATAATCCTGGCAACTAAATTATCAGGCAGCGTAACTCGCTCGATCGTGTTTGCCAGCAAAAACTCATCGAGCGACAAATGATAATCAACGAGACTAATTTCTTTGCCGCTATCTGGATTTAGTGCTTGGTTTCCCAACCGAAGGTCAATACTTACTGCACCGATTAAGTTCTCATCGTACGGCTCGATAACGATTTTACCCTCATTTATTAATTTTTTGATCGTATCCCCTGATAAAACCGTATTAACCGCCTTTCCTCTTTTTTTTAATAAATTCTTCCGACAATTTACTGGCTTCTGGCAGTTTTTGGCCAGTGTACTTTGATGTTTTTCTCTCTCGGTAAGACACTTCAACTGGGGATGAAAGTTGTTCAAATGTAAAAGAACAAACTCTCATGCCAGGATAAAGTGCAACAGGCATCACGCCAATATTGCCTAGTTCCATCACTGGCCGACCAATCCATCCCGGATCAAAACGGGCAGCAGTAGAGTGAACAATAATTCCGAGACGTCCAAGCGAGCTTCTCCCTTCAAGGCGCGCTAAAACATCTCTTGAAAGCTCGAAAGTTTCTACTGTTGTCGCCAAACAAAATTCGCCCGGACGCATAATAAAGGCATCTTTGCCTTCGATAACAATTTCTTTCATTATTTCGCTCGAAAGATGTTTATCACGCGGGTCGATATATGGATATTTGGAGTGATCGAAGATTTTAAAAACGTTCCCAAGGTGAAAATCAATTGTGCAAGGACCAAGTGATTCTTTCAGATTTGGGGCCGGCGTGATTTTTATTTTTCCCTCTTTTAAATATTTGCGAATATCCCTATCAGACAAAACCATTTGCGTAAATATTAACCAAAAAAGGAAAAAGAGACAAGGGGTTTTTGACAGGGGGATAAAAGTCTCTCCCAAACCAACGTTTACTAACGCTGGCTTAGGAGAGTCCTCGATGGTTTGCGCGGGTATTACGTTCGCGCTCTCCATCGAGGTTCCGGTCCTGTGATTTATCACATATGCCTCATCGTCCTAGCTCCATCATGCCATCGCTGACATCATAAAGTTTCAAGCGGACGATCTAAGGCCTTATCATTTGACCGAACTCTCTCCTTTTGGATTTCGGTCCGGCGAATAGGAACTCTCCGAACCTAGGCCTGATGGCCGGACCTCAGTCCATTGGCGTGGTTCCTACCAAATGAATACCTCCCTCTTCTATAAGTGTTAGCTGTCGATCGCCACATGCTGTCACCCCGTGCTCCCGCCTAAAATCGGACATGGGAGCTTCAATGTCGGAGGCCGCTGGCCAATCAACAACTACCTCAAAACAATGTCAAGAGACCTTGTCTTGGGGGATTCTAATTAAAGATTAGACTATTATATAACAACCATGCAAGTCCCCACTTAAATGTTAAGACACAAAGACCGTTCGCCTTGCATCCCCTCTTAAATCCGCGACCAAGAAAGTCACAGACTTAAGTGAAACCCGATGCTCGTAAAGAGCTTAGCCGTCGGGCGCGACTATTTGATTGCAGTACTCCGACCGGTCAGAAAAGCTGACAGCCGGGAAAAGGTTCGGTAGGTTCGCGCTTCGCGTTCATCTTTTCCTTCCGGAAGATGATATCGTAACGCAACTCACCAAACCGTTGGCAGGAAACCCCTTCCGGACCAGAAGCCAGGAAGATGCAGCAATCTGCACCTTTGCCGGCGCCGCACCTCTGAAGGTCGGCAATGGCATTCTCCGGACCAAGGACTTCAAGGTCCTCAGTCTGAATCCCGGTAAAACCCCCCTGTCCGTCGAAAACCACCGGTGTCTCTCCCGGGTCACAGCAGCTGAGCAGTCCTGCAAGGTCATCCACCGTCACCCCCAATGAACCTGTCTTCGTGTTCCGAACGCGCATCTGTCTTTGAATACGGTTCATGTCCTGCTCCTTTCTGTTGATCGTTTAGACGCAGGCTTTGGGTAAGTTTCTGCGCCCGAGAATGCCGGAATGCTACCAATTGTCGAGTATGACATACGCGACAAAGCAAGCTCCGATAAAGACCAGACAAAGAACTTGTCCAACCAAAGCAGCTTGCCCTCGATCGCCCCTCCTCACACGTTCGACGATCAAACGTGCCCTGGCTAGATCACGGCTCCTTTTGGACGAACTAACCCACCAAGGAACCACGATCGACAGGATTGGCACTAGGATGATCCACCAACCTATATAGGTAACGGTGGTACTCCTCATCATTAGGTGGTCGACGCCGTTTCCTACGGCGAACCAGAAAGCCGTGAACAGGATGAATCCCGTTGCGGCAGCCATACCGATGCAGATATTTTTTACGGTTTTCACCGCTCTCTCCTTTCAGTTCTAATCCAACCGAAGTTGCCGCCTAAAAATATTAACGGCAATTTTGGATGGGTTAGGTTTTGATATTATACTATACTATAGGTCAAGTGTCAACTTTGCTTCTTGAAAAAGGTAAATTACAACGAGGGTAATCTGAAGAGTTTCACGCGGTGGACAGTGCGGTTATCCGCTTCCTCAATTTCAATTTCAAAATTTTTCAATTTCAGCTTTTCCCCCTCTTTTGGTATCCTTCCCAAATGTGCTTCAATAAGCCCTGCCAAAGTGGTAAAACCATCTCCCTTTAGTGAGACGTGCAATATTTTTTCTAAATCCGCCACACTAGCCGAAGCTTCTACTTGGTATCCCCCACCTTCTAGCGGTTTTATCAGGCGATCAATTTTGAGACTTTTATTGAAAATATCACCAACAATTTCTTCCAAAATATCTTCTAGAGATACCACTCCAATGAAACTACCGTGCTCATCCACGACAAGTGCAAATTCTAGTTTATCTTTAGCAAAATCGCCTAGCAGGTCAGCTACTTTTTTGTTTTCTGGAACAATAAATGGTTCAATAACGATTTCTTTAATTTTAGTATCCCATGATTTTTTTTGAATTTCACGCAATAGATTATCAACATCCAGCACCCCAACGATATTTTCCTCACTTCCTACAAATACCGGAAAGCGGGAATATTCGGCCTTGACAATTATCGGCATTGCCGTTCGTAATTCTTGTTCGCCGTCTAGATAAACCACAGAAACTTCCGGCGTCATTACCGCCCCCACTTTTACATCCTCAAATTCAATCACATTTTCCATAATTTCCGCCGCGTCAGCTCCCAATACCCCAGCCTCTTCACTTATCGCGATAACCGATTTTAATTCTTCTTCGGTAATCCCAGCGCCTTCCCCACCAAAAGTTTTTGTGAAAAATGAAGAGATGCTTGCCAAAATAATTACAACGGGACTGGTTACAATCGCTAAAAAGCTAAGAATCGGCGCGGTAAAAAGAGCAACCTTGGTCGGATTGTGCGCGGCGAAAGCTTTTGGCACGCTTTCCCCAAAAACAGTCACCAGTAGGGTAATAATTCCGGTTGCTATGCCGATTCCAATCGAACCAAAAGCGCGAGTGGCCATATATGTAGCCAAAGAAGCAGCAAGAATTTGGACTAAGTTACTGTTGATTGTAATTGTCGCTAAAAGTTTATTCGGATTGGATTTTAATTTTGCTAAATAAGTGGCGCCCGGCCTATTTTCGCGGACCAGGGAATGCAATTTAAATTTACTCACCGAAAAAATCGACGTTTCGCTCGCCGCGAAAAAAGCGGAAAGCAAAATTAGAATAATAAAAACAATAATTTCCATGTATTTTTATCTTAACAAAAATGAAAGGTGTTGTCTTTGGGAGAATGTGGCGCCGGAGAACCAGAGGCTCGCGAATGAGCTGTTCTGATTCCCCGGCACGGTTGCTGCGCCTTAGGCTAGTGGTTTCGCCTGGGCGGCTCTCCATCGTCGACGGAAATGCCATCGAATTAACGGAGGTGCTGCTAGTCCAATGGCGATCCCAGACAGGATTCCCCCGATCACACCGAACGCTACCGTACTTTTCCAGTGTGACCAGTCGTCGTTGACCCGCACTTCCTGGGTCTCGATAATGACGCCACCTGGAATCCAAGAGGCTGGGACTACTAGTACCCAACCTGCCTGGAGTGGGCACTCTTCGGCTGCTACACCGCGGCGCGCTGCCTCTTGGGAGATCATGTCGCCGTTAGCAGCAAATAGCTGCTGCCAGCTCTCTTCACTCCCTGTGTATAATGCAGCGATTCCCCGACAAGTATCGTCCGCCTGGACGGTATACCTTGCCGGTGCGGACACGGTGCTGCTTGCACCGCTTACCAACTGTGGCTTAACCTCCTCCTGGCCGTTCGTGTCGTGGAGTATACCAAAGGCGATAACTCCAGCAAGAATAACCAGGACTACGGCTAGTGCCTTCTTCAACTTAGATCCCCTTCCTCCCGCAACGAAAAGCGGGACTAAAAACCATGTCCCGCCACAGGACAGTTCTTTTGAAGCTTAATATTATAGCAAATTTATTACTATAAGTCAACCTTATAAGCAGCTTATTCATCACTTATGCTTACTTGTTGCTTTATTTTGCAAATCGTGCTAAAAAGGAGCCGAACTGGCCAGGCTGGTAAAGGAGGCGGACTGTGGTAATTAGCGCGGAACCTGTCAGTGCGGAAGATCTCAAGCTTGAGCTTGAGGAAATTCGAAAGGAGGTGGCGGAGAGAACACAAACCGGCGATCTGACTAGCCCGCGGGATATTCAAGAGGCGCTTCGGAAGTCTACTCTTGCTCTCGTCCTGCGGATCAGAGGTGATGGCGATCTCTCCAAGGAAGCAGCCGAGATCATCCTCACCTGGAGACGGCAAGTCGACATGGAACTCACAGGAGGGGTTTCAATTGTACGATCTAGATAAAAACCAACCTGGCCAGTCAAACTAGCGGCCTTCTCTGTTACCAAACAGAACAGGCCGCTTCTCTTTTTCTGAACCTAAGGGTCAGACCCTTGAAGCTATATTTTAAATAAAAAAACCCGCCTACTGAAAGCCCTCCAAACCTTCAATAGATTCTGCAACCATTAAGCAGATTTTAGTCGGCAGGCCATTTTCAGGCTGAAAGCGCTGTTATAATGTACGTTTTGTTGACTTCTTTAAACCCCTTTAGTAAAATGTAGCGTAGGATGGCAAAGCTGGAATTTCCAATAGACAAAATAATGTCCGTTACCGACGCCAGAAACAATTTTAATAAGATTGTGGAGGAAGTAGAAGGCAATCCGGAAGGCAAATATCTGCTGACCAAGGGCGGTAACCCTTCGGTGGTAATAATCAATGCAGACCATCTGGAAAAGCTAATTGGCGAAAAACCGAAAACGCAGCAACCAGCGAAAACAATTGACGAAAAAACTATTCCAGAACCAACTCCACCGACACCACCTGCTCCACAACAAACCGGAAAAATAATTGAAGACAAAGAAGTACCAGAACCAACTCCAACCGCTCAACCTACTCAAAATTTGCAACCCACTCCGCCTAGTGGGCAGACACCAGTCAATCGCCCTGGGGAACAAACTATCCCCTACGCGCCATCAACACAACCGGAAAATAATTCCAAAGAATAGTGGTCCCTAAAAAGTTGTATTTTTTTAGTTTTGTAGCCCTCGCGATTAGCGAGGTCGCAGAACGCGGGAGTACGTAAATTAATGAGCTATTAGCGAATTCATTTAGGTACGAAGCGATCTATTTTTGACTTAATTTTTGGCTTTTGACGTGTTACTTGTTACCTGTTACTTTTTCCAAATTCCAAGCGGCCCATTTGCATTTTGGGTAAGAGGAACAGCCGTAGAAAATTCGGCCGCGGCGAGTTTTGCGGACCACAATATCAGAGCTGCATTTTGGGCATTTCATTCCAAGTTTTTCCAATTCTTCCAATTTCTTTTTCTCTTCTTCTGTTTCAAAGCTTTCGGTGTATTTGTGTTCCGGATATTTTTCACAGGCTAAAAATTTTCCAAACCGGCCGTAGCGGATAACCATATCGTGGCCTTCAGGGCATTTTTTATCTACCTTTTCAACTTCGATTTTCACTCTAGCGGCACTTTCAGAAACATCATTTAAGTGAGCGGCGAAAGGCTCGTAAAACTCGCGGATCGTTGGCACCCACTCTCTTTTTCCATCGGCAATTTCGTCCAAATTGTCTTCCATCTTAGCCGTAAAATCATAATCCAGCTCTTCCGGGAAATTTTTTACCAGAAAATCGCTGGTTGCCTCCCCCAAAGGTGTTGGGCTAAACTTACGTTCTTCAAGTTCCACGTAAAGCCGCTCGATTATTGTAGAAATAGTCGGCACGTAAGTACTAGGACGGCCGATTCCAAGCTCCTCCAGGGTTTTGATGAGAGTCGCTTCTGTGAAACGGGCTGGGGGTTCGGTAAAGTGTTGGTTTGGAAAAAGTTTCAGTAAATCTAAATTTGTCCCAGATGGTAAAGCCGGTACGGCTTTTTCCGCCTCCCCATTGGCCTTTTCACCGTATACTTTTTGCCAACCGGGAAATTTAACCAGTGAACCAACAGCTCTAAATAAGTAAATGCTTGCTGATATATCCAAAGTAACTTGGTCGTAAACTGCCTCACTCATCTGGCACGCCACAAACCGCTTCCAAATCAAATCATAGAGTCTTTGATGATCTCTACTTGTTACTTGTAGCTTGTTGCTTGTCGCACCGATATTCGTCGGCCGAATGGCCTCATGTGCTTCTTGAGCAACTTTGCTTTTTGTTTTGTAAATTCTAGCTTGCGGGGGCAAAAATTTATCGCCAAAATTTTTATTTATAAACTCCCTTGCGTTGTTAATTGCGCTTTGCGATAAATTAAAAGAGTCAGTTCGATGATACGTTATCAAACCTTCCTCGTAGAGATCTTGCGCAAGTTTCATCGTTTTTTTAGAGGTAAACCCAAGCTGATGGGCAGCGGTTTGAGTCATAGTTGAGGTAGTAAACGGCGGATAAGGGTATTTTTTAACTTCTTTTTCTTCGCAATTAGAAACCGCGTAGCTTGCTTTTTCTAGATCCGCAAGGATCGCAAGCGCTTCGCGCTTATTTTTAATCTCGGCCTTTTTACCGTTGATTTTAAATAGACTCGCCTCAAATTCCTCGTTATGATTTCGGAGCAAGGCTTCTATACTCCAATATTCTACGGGTTTGAATTTTTCAATCTCTCTCTCCCGCTCAACAATTAATCTAACTGCGACTGACTGGACACGCCCAGCAGATAAACCTTTTTTTATTTTGAACCAAAGTAGTGGAGAGAGTTTATAGCCCACCAGCCTGTCAAGCACCCGCCGGGCTACCTGAGCGTCAACTAGCTTTATATCAAGCGTTCTCGGGCTTTTCAGGGCCTTGAGAATAGCTTCTTTAGTAATTTCATGGAAAACAATCCGCTTCAGTTTTGAATTTTGAATTATGAATTCTGAATTATGAGTTTTATCTTCTTTATTCTTTCTTCTAGATTTTTGATTCTTGATACCGCCAACCAAGTTGGCGATGTGCCATGCTATTGCTTCTCCTTCTCTATCCGGATCGGTTGCCAAAATAATTTCGCTTGCTTTACCCGCAATATCTTTCAGATTTTCAACAACTTTTCTTTTATTGCGCGGAATTACGTAGGAAGGTTCAAAATTATGCTCCACATCAACGCCAATTTTTGCTTTCGGCAAATCCCGAACATGACCCAAAGAAGCTTCGATTTTATAATCCCCACCTAGAAACCGGCTTAGGGTCCTTGCTTTAGCTGGAGATTCAACAATTACTAAAATTTTTGACATTGTCATTAAATATATCAGAAAAGAAACACCACCCGCAAAGGTTTACGGGTGGTGCAATGAAATCTCCTCCTTCTTAATGGCTCGTCGTACTAACTACCGACTCCGACTCTAGGTGAATCTGGAAATCCTTTGTGTCTAAAAGGCCCGCTATTTCCCTGATAGCTGCGTCTCTCTCGTCTTTACCTCTTCTCGCAACCGAAAACTGCAGGCGTCCGGGATATTTTCGGCGTTCTACCCACCCTCGACAAGCGCTGAGATTCAAAACCTCGCTCGCGAGGGAGTTTGTGAATTCTTCACTACGGGTCAGGAACGCCAGTTCCTTGGGAAGACGCACTTCTAAAGTCCACGACCACGTCGAAACTAATACCCGAAAACCTTTCCGCGTATCGCAGACTTGCTGGAGACCGTATGTTTGGATTTTATACGTCATCGAACTCCCTCCTTCCGAAAGCAGGATAATTCTATTTATACTCCCTAAAAATGTCAACTTTTTAGAAAAATAGGAAGACCGATAAACTAGCTTCTTACATAGCCGAAGAGAATACTGTGGTCTTTAAGGTAGCTTTTTAAAAGGTCGCTATTTTGTCCGTTTGCATCTAATTCTAAGTACTCGTCTTCGTAACTGCCGTGTAGACAAAACCGAGATGGTTTGGGAACAAATAAATTAACTATATTTAGGGAGGGTAGTGAAAGAATATCGTATTGCTTCATTTGCTCCCACGCAAGAAAATCCTCCTTATCTGTTTCGGAATGAATTACATATATACCTCTCTCAGTAATATTGACTTCCATATCTTCTTTGAAAACCTGGGAACTCGCCATTAATTCTTTAAATGTGGGTATAAGGGGTAAAAATAATAGCACTGGTATTATTAAAAAAATAATAGTTGTGCTTTGTTGAATTAAATATATTATGCAAAAACTAGCGATAAAAATTAGCAAAAGAATAAAAAAGATTAAAAATGCCAGGATGCGCCCGCTATCTTTGTCGATATTCCAACTTGCCAGTTTAGTCTCATTTTGATCCATAATTACTACTATTATATACTTTTAACGACCTTTAATAACATAAAGAATAATTACCTCCCCCAAGGGATTTGATTTTGCCTTTTATTTCTATTAACGAAAGGATTGATCCTACTTTTGCGGTGGGTAATTTTGAAGAGCGGGTTATCTCATCCACATGAACCGGCCCATTTTTCAATAGATCTATAATTACTTGTTCTTCTTCCGTGTCCCCTTTTACTTCTCTTAAATCTGACATCTTAGATCTTACATCTATATTCAGTTCTTCCAATATGTCCCCCACATTCATCACCAGTTTTGCTCCTTGTTTTATTAATTCGGCTGGACCGTAAGAAAGCTTTGAATAAATCGGCCCGGGAACAGCAAAAACCTCTCTTCCCTGTTCTCCGGCCAAACCAGCGGTAATCAAGGAACCGGAATCCTCTCCGGCTTCGGTAACCAAAACTCCCAAAGAGAGTCCACTAATTATACGATTTCGAGCTGGAAAATTACCCGGAACTGGTTGCATACCAAGCGGAAATTCAGAAATAACCGCACCGTTGCCTTTTGCAATCTCTTCAGCCAAACTAATATTTTCCGACGGATAAATCGTATCTACGCCACCCCCAAGAACAGCGATCGTTTTACCACCGTTTCCAACTGTTACACGGTGTGCATAAGAATCAATCCCACGAGCAAGACCGGATACTATTGTAAAACCAGCAGCGACCAAATCGCGAACTAAAACTTCGGTTACTTCCCGACCATAAGTAGTCATTTTTCTCGTACCCACAACCGCGATCGTTTGATTGAGTATTTCCGTAGGTATTTCTCCTCTTATATATAAAACCGGCGGCGGATCAGAAATTTCTTTTAGCAACTTTGGGTAATTATTATCATCAGTTGTGATGATATTGATATTTTTACTAATTATTTTATCGAGATATTTATTTATATTAAAGCTTTTTCGAAATTGCGTGAGCTGCCTAAAAAGTGCTGGGGTCAAGGCTTTTTGCAGTGTGTTATCACTTGCTTTCCAAACAGCTTCTGCAGTCTTGAAATGTTTAAGAAGTATTTTAAAATGTACCGGCCCGATTCCTGGGACAGCCGCAAGAGCTATATAATAAGGCAGATCGCTTTTCATACAAAAATGCTAAGGCCCTCTCCCTATTCTCATTCTGAGGTTCAGAAAGAAAAAGGTCAAGGGCCCTCTTGTCGATCTCGCCTAGGTAGCCGAAATGCTGGCCTTCATCCCCTCATGAGGATGATGAAAACCGCGGCGAGAATGGTAGCGATGATCCCTGGTACATGATCCATAACAAGAAACCAGAATTCATCATGAATAGGTGGCTTGTCAAAGAAGCGGTTTTTGACAAAAATCGCGAAGAAATATACCGCTCCACTTGCTGTTAAGGTTACATACCACCAGTGCAGGAACTCCCTCATAACATTCCCTCCTTCCAGATTATCTCGACCGTGCTGGTACTTAAATTCTTAAGAAACGATTATATCACTACTATGGGTTTTGTCAACTCCCTGTGGCTCTAGCAGCACTATCCTACTTTCTTATTACTTGGTAAAATAAAAGAAGTGAAAAGGGCGGCTGTTTTCTTTACTATCTTAATATTTTTCTGTTTAACAACTAAGGTCTTTGCCGTATCAAGCTTTGAACCAGAACCAAAACAATTTTTTGTTCAAGCTGTTGCCGGGAAATTAACTAAAGAAGCAATATTAATAAAAAACAACACTCCCACCCTAAAAAATCTATGGTTAGATTGGCAAGGCTACTCCCTACCGAAAGGTGAGTTTATCGATAAATCGGACCTTGAAAAACATTCCATAAATTTCGCTAGTTTAAGTTCAAACACTCTTGAGCTTCAACCTTTTAGCACTAGTAATATAGAAGTTGTATTTGACATTCCAAAAAATACTTTACCCGCCGATTATTATGGCAGTTTAATCATTAGGGATGGTGCAAACCAAGAACAGGTGGATTTTACGATCAGAATTCCTGGAAGGCTTGAAGAGGAACTGAAAATCGATAAAATTATTGATGATGGAAGTTTTTTGACATTACCAATTCATAATCGTGGCAACCAAACCGTAAAGGTAAGTGCGGATATTGATGTCCAAAATTTCTTCGGCAGACATGTTTTAACTGCAAAGGGAACCGAAGAGATCAAAGCATCCCAAATAAAGAAGATTTCTGCTAATCACTCCAGCCTTCTACCCGGTTATTATCAAGCTAAAATTTCGCTAGAAACTACCTCTGGTAAGCAAATTATTTCTATTCATTCTTTCTGGGTCCGGCCAGAGTTTTTCTTTGTATTAGGGGCGATAATATTTTTGCTAAGTTTGGGAATCTATTTAAAAAGGCGGCTGCAAAAATGAGTAAAAGAGTGCTTTGCTTCTATCTTTGCATTTGTATCAGTTCATTATTCTACCATGTAGCTTTAAAAAAAGTTGTTGCTGATACTTCTCCAAAACAGGCTAATGTAACGGTTACTGCTACTGTTCCCGAAACTACAGTTACTTTCAGTGGATTCGCTCCAGCTTCTTCAACAGTTACGATTAGGGAGGGTGGCTTAGTAATAGGAACCACTGTTACTGGACCAGACGGCACTTTTTCAAAAACGATTATCAATACCCCGGGAATCCACGATTTTACAATTTATTATACCGATACCGCCGGACGGGCCACTCCGGAAACTTCGATTAGCGGAATTACCCTAGTAGTTCATTTAGATACTCCGGTAAATAATATCCATCTTCCACCAACAATTGCCTTATCTAAAAATTTAATTTATAACGGCGAGCAGGTTGCTGTTTTTGGGCAAGCAGCACCTGGATCAACAATGCACGTTTTCCTAAACGGTGCTGAAAAATTTACCGATGTTGTCGGCGGCGGAAGTGATTGGTTATTTACCTTATCTTCCGGCTATATCGTGGGCGATAATCTTATTTACGCCTATCTGACAAAAGGAGGAATTCCTGATTCGATTAACAGTTATACGGTTACTTTAACTGTGAACTCTTGTAAGCGCAGCGACTTAAACTGTGATACTAGAGTAAATCTGGCTGATTTTTCGATTTTAATGTATTACTGGGGCGGTAATTCTACCCTTGCCGATATTAACAAAGATGGAATTGTTGGATTATCTGACTTTAGTATAATGATGTTTGACTGGACAGGATGATTAGATTTAAGATCTTAGATGTAGGTTAAAAATATCTTAAATCTTGGATCTTATAACTTAAAACTTAAATGAAAACTGCCGGAAAAATTTTAATTAGTTTAATTTTTGTTAGTTTGCTTTTGCCAAATTTTACTATTAAAATAAGTGCGGCTAGTGCTAGTCTTTATTTATCTCCCTCTTCAGGCACAAAATATGTAAACGATAAATTCAATGTTTCAATCTACGTTAACAGTGACTCCTCAACGAATACTTACAATGTAAATATTTCGGTATCCAATTTGGTGATTACCGGCATTTCTACGGGCGGCTCTATTTGTCAACTCTACCCCTTTCAACCTAACTACAATGCAAGTTCAGCTAATTTTCAATGTGGAATTACCGGCGGAAGAGGTCCTGGTTCTGGATATATCGGGGCGGTAATTGTCCAAGGTAAGTCGCCTGGAACCGGTAAGGTTAGCATTTCTGGAGGTTCACAAGTTTACCCAAATGACCCATCTGGAATAAGTATTTTAACCAGTACAGGCAGCGCAACTTTTACGATTTTACCTCCGCCAACCGCTGCTCCAACCATAACTTCAAGCACCCATCCCGATCAAGACAAGTGGTATAAAGTAAAAGATGTTTCTCTTTCCTGGTCTGGTGGGGGCAGTGAATTTAGCTACAATTTTGATCAATCCGCCGACACCGCTCCTGACGAAGTTTCTGAAGGAAGTGGGACCAGTAAAGCTTATCCAAATGTTACCGATGGAATCTGGTATTTTCATGTGAGAGTTAAAGGAAGTGGTGGTTGGAGCGGTACAACCCATTTTAGAGTTCAAATCGATACTGTCCCGCCTCTAGCTTTTAAACCGGAAGCCGATCCAAGTAAAGATGCTGAAAAGCGTCCTGTGGTTGCTTTTACAACCACAGATGCCACTTCCGGTGTAGATCACTACGAAATTAGGATTGATAACGGGCTTTGGGTGACGGCAACTGCCCCTTATAAAATCCCCAGCATTACTTCGGGAAAACATACTATTTATGTCAAAGCGGCTGACAAAGCTGGAAATGAGCAAATCGGCAGCATTGATGTAACAATTAAAGACATTCCGGCACCGAAAATCACATACCCGAAAAATGGCTGGTATATTCCCTACAGTAATTCTTTAACGATTAGGGGAAGCGCCCCGGCAAATCATCAAGTCGAAATTTATCTTAATGATAAAAAAATCGCGACAGTAAAAGCAGATAATAAGGGGAATTTTACCTATACTTATAAACAGCTCTTAGCTGCCGGAAAACATACGATTTATGCTGTTGCTCTTAACCCTGATAATATCAGCTCGCCAAAATCAAATATTGTAAATGTCACTTTGGATCCACATGCTGTTACAATTGCCAGTTTCACACTTCCTGGAATCGTAATTTATAGCGCATTAATAGGTTTAATTATTATCTTGGCAGTTTTAATTTTCTTCACAATTTTCCGTTCTCGAAAATTTAGGAAAAAACTCAAAGAACTTCTTCGCAATTTGGAGCAGAGGGTTGAGTCTGATTTGACAATAGAACAAGTAAAAGAAACAGCCAAGGAAAAGGTTGGAAAAGACTTTCAAGAAGCTGAAGAAGATATACCAAAGAAAGTCTCCTAATTATCTCCCTTCCTTCCAAAGTTTGTCAGCAGTATAGCCCAATCGAATGAATTGGCAGCCTTGTCGCCATTGAGATCACCTTTTGAATCTTGTTTAGTGATGGCATCCACCAATAATAGTTGGTCTTTTGAATCAATAACATTATCCTGATTAATATCCCCTAAGATTAGTTCTCCAATATTAATATTTGTCGCGGCTGCAGTGAGAGTAAAGTTTATTTTTCTCACTAAAGTCTTATTACTAGTAGCTACAAAGGGGTATTCCTTATTTGTAGAGAGGTTAGCCCCTCTTAAATCCACAGTGTAGGTTTTAACATCCGAAGACACCTCTATCTCCTTCGTTACTCCTCCAACCTCTACTTTTACCTTCAAGCTTCCAGCCAAATAAGGGACGGAGACTTCTAGTTGGAGGATTTCGAATGGCCCAGGAGCTTTCGCTTGTGTCGTTGATTTATTCCCTGTTGAACCTGGTGTTTTGGGTTTTGGTGGAGACGTTGGTGTAGGTGGATTTGGCGGATTTGGGGGTTGCGGGATTGTGTAATTTATGACAAGTTTTGGCGCAGTAGCACCGGATTCCGCAGAATAAAATGAAACAGACTCACTCCAACTCGGGCGGTTATTATCCTCTTCTCTACTATCAGCCACCATAAAATATGTCGTGCCCGATCGATTAATACTTCCAAGGTTTGTTATATCTATGTTAAAAGAGCCGCCCGCCCCTGGCAAACCGGCTGTGTTCTTGGTGCCAACTAGCGCCGCAGTTGGCGATCCTCCCAAACTACTACCCCAAGCACTGCAACTCAAGGAGCCTCCCCAATTATAATTTCGAACTCGAATATCAAAATTAACTTCTTTATTAATACCACCTAAGGTTAAGTTTATGTAAGCGGAAGTTATCGTAGCGTTAGAGGGGATTTTATTTGCTGTGTTGAAGGCCAGATAAGAACGATAATCCTGGTAAGTAGTGCTATCTACATGACCATTAAATAGAAAAAGGGAACCGCTACTAGAAGCGCCGCAGGATCGGTATCCAGATGAATCTGGTGGGTAACTATTTTTTATATAACCAATATAACCATCACTATTATCGGCAGGAACAGTAACCGGTGGCGGAGCCGCCCTTGAAACTGGCTCGCGGATTTTTTCCACACCAATACTTACAAAACCAATTGAGATTAGCATCAGTAAGGCTAAGAGGATGTTAAATAAATTTTTAGTGGGAAGGTTACCCATGCTTTAATTTTAAATTTCTTATTCAAATTGGTCAAGGCGTGCTTTACCCTTGTATCAAAACTAATCTTCTGGTAAAATGTTGGTCTATGAAAAGCGGAATTCATCCCGAATATTTTAAAGAAGCCAAGGTAACCTGTGCTTGTGGTGTAAGTTTCACCACTGGTTCAACGGTACCGGAAATTCGTGTTGAGGTTTGCAGCAAATGCCACCCCTTCTTTACCGGCACGGCAAAATATGTCGATACCGAAGGCCGAGTAGAGCGCTTTCAGCGCCAGGCAAAAGAAGCGGAAGGCAATTTGGAAATACTAAGAAAGCGCAAAGAGGATAAAAAACCGCGACCCGAATCTCCTCAGCCAACTTCCCTCAAGGAAATGATGGAACTTCTCCAAAAGCAAGGAAAATAGCGCATTAATAGCCAAGTGTCGTGTATCATGATTTAATCTTCCCAAATTTTAATTAGTACTTGATACGTGATACATTTAATTTATGGACTATTTAAAAAACCAAATTGAACAAATTGAAAAAAAGATAGAAGAAACTAAAAAACTTCTTGACGATCCTACTCTTTCCTCCTTAGCAGCTGAGGAAATTGCTAACCTAGAAACTCAGAAACAAGGACTTCTAGCTTCTACTAATGCCTCTTCAAACGAGGTTCACAACGTGCATTCTGCTGCGGCAATTGTGGAAATTCGTGCCGCTGCTGGTGGTAGTGAGGCCGGACTTTTTGCCGCCGACCTTTACCGGATGTACGCCCGTTTTGCGGATACACAAGGCTGGAAAACCGAGCAGCTATCTTTAACTGAAGGTGGTATCGGTAACATAAAAGAAGTAGTTTTACGAGTGGTTGGCGCAGATGTTTTTGAAAAATTGAAGTTTGAATCAGGCGTTCACCGCGTACAAAGGGTTCCACTGACGGAAAGCTCTGGCCGAATACACACCTCCACTGCTACGGTCGCTGTGCTACCGGAAATTTCTGATACACAGCTTCATTTAGATACGGGTGAGTTGCGTATTGATACTTTTCGAGCTAGCGGTCACGGAGGCCAAAATGTCCAAAAAGTAGAAAGTGCGGTAAGAATTACCCATATACCAACCGGAATAGCGGCAACTTGTCAAAGTGAGCGTTCCCAATTTCAAAATAAAGACCGGGCGCTTTCAATTTTACGTTCCAGGCTTTATGAAGCCCAAAGACAAGCTGATAAAACAGAGGTCGATTCTACACGTAAAGAGCAGGTTGGAACCGGAGATAGATCTGAAAAAATCCGCACCTACAACTTCCCCCAAGATCGTATTACTGATCACCGCGCCGGTAAATCCTGGCATCACATAGAGGAAATTCTAAATGGCAACCTTGAACCTATCATCAACGAACTTCAACATAAACTTTGAATTTTCCTTGACACCTAAAATATAATTTGGCCATGTTAATAAGCGACTTATTTGCTCAAAATAGTATTGACAAAACTGAAATAGAAATTCTTTTAGCCAACCTTCTCGGAAAAGACCGCAGTTTTATAAAATCATACCCAGACTATAAATTGGATACTAATATTACTCTTAAATTAAACAATGCTATAAATAGACGGGAAAATAACGAGCCGTTATTTTACATTTTAGGGTACAAAGATTTCTGCGGTTTACGCTTCAAAGTTGATGGGAGAGCCCTAATCCCCCGACCGGAAACCGAAGAGTTAGTTGCCCAAGTTTTAAGTTATATTTATGCGTTTCCAAACCGGAAAAAAGCAAATCGTATCTCAACCGCTAAATTAAAAATTGTCGATGTGGGAACAGGTTCCGGTAATATTGCTATTTCTCTAGCAAAAGCAGTTCCTTTTGCCAAGATATATGCCATCGAAAAAGATTTAAAGGCCTTAGATCTTGCCAAAGAAAATATCGCAATCCATAAGGTAGGTAAACAAGTAACTTTAATAAAAGGCGAATTACTTAAACCGATCAGAGAAAAAGTAGATATTATCGTCGCTAATTTGCCTTATATTCCAAGTTCAAGATTAGTCTCATTACCACCCGAGATTCGTAATTGGGAACCAAAAATTGCTTTGGATGGCGGGACGGATGGTCTAGAGCTTTATCGAAATCTTTTTCCAGATGCAAAAAGAGTATTAAAACCCGACGGACATCTTTTTCATGAATTTGACGGAGAAACTTTCATCCAAAGATTTTAAAAGTTGCTTACTATACCTGTGGTGGCCGATCCAAAGGTACCTCTTCGGGAATAAAAACGTCCGGTCCTCCCTCTTTTTTAGCTTTGTACCAACGATATAGCAAGTACCCAAATATTATTAAAAGGGCTAAAAATAAAGCGTATGGGATTATTTTTATTAAGAATCTTTTAATTGCTCCTAAAGCCCTCTGAGTTGAATTACCAATAGTGTAATAACCACTATCAACTTTTGTTAGAACATCAGCGGCTGGTACTTGAGTAAGATTGGAATCATTAGTTTTTCCTGACTTAAATTCAATATTTAATTTAGTATCCCCTGCGTCCTTTGCCTTAAGGTTTAATGTCGCCAGTGTGCCGGTACCGGAAAATTCCTTTCCTTTATCTGCTAGGGCGGTTATGTTAATTTCACCTTTACCAAATTGCTTTCTAGGAAATTTTGAAAATGCTTCTCCTTCGTCAATTGATTCTACTCCAAGCACCCGATCGTCATATGTTATCTTCAGATCAGCTCCAATCAAAGGAAGGCTGGTGTTTATCATTACTGCCACTTTAAATTTATCGTTGATTTTTAACTGGCGGTAAGTTGGCTCTAAAAGAATCGAACTTTCCTTGATTTTATCCGAGGAGCTAGTTTTTTCTTCGGCAAAAATTGCGCTACTTAAACCAATAAGCAGAAAAACTATTAATAAACAAAATATCAGCCAATTTTTTCCTACTTTAATAGTAGACGTCACCCTCATTAGTTTTATTATATCTTTTTTGTACATGCTGTCCAATCCTTAATCCCCACTCTTACCAAGATTTGAAAGCAGTATTGCCCAGTCAAAGGAATTGATTGCTTCATCAAGATTTAGATCCCCCTTGGAAGATTGTTTAGTGATTGAATCAATTAGAGTAAGCTGGTCTTTTGAATCTATTGTATTGTCTTGATTTATATCCCCTAGAATTAGGTCTCCAATGTTTAGATCTATAGCAGAAGAAGTTGGGGTAAATTTTACCTTCTTGATCAGGGTCTTACCACTTGTTGCCACCAAGGAATATTCCTTATTCGTAGTAAGACTAGCTCCACGAAGGTCTAGAGAGTAGTTCTTAGTTTCTGGAGACATTTCTATCTCCTTCTCCACCCCTCCAACCTCTACTTTTACCTTCAAGCTTCCGACTAAGTAAGGTATAGAAACTCCGAGTTGCAATGATTCGAACGGACCAGACGGCCCAGCTGATATTACTGTTTTAGACCCTGTTGGAGTCGTTGTTTTAGTTGGTTGACTTGGCTGGGTAGGTTGAGTAGGCTGGGTAGGTTGGATATACTGGTCAGGAACTGAGTATACAACAATAATTTTTGGAGAGGATAACGTAATGTACTCCAGCGAAGTGGGGGTTTGGAGGCTTACTTCATGGCTGCTAGTTAGCATAAAAGATGAAAAAGCTGCCTTTTTAACGGAAGACAAAGTAATACCAAACGAATACGTACTACTTAAATCATAAGTATCATGACCCCCCACCAAGCCGCCAGGCTGTTTTCCTCCCCACTGGGCACAAGTTATAGGATCAGTCCAGTTATAATCACGGGCCTGAAGTGTGAACCATTGGGGAGCACGATAATATGGATTGGAAACTACAGTAAACTGCAAGCTAGCTGATGTAACTGTTGCATTGGAAGGGATATCGCGCGTATCGAACTTAATATAGGAACGATATTCCCGAAAGTAACTAGTACTACCTTGGCCGATATACAACGGGTTTGCAGGCACGGCTTCACATCGACTTACAGAGGTATAATTTTCAACTGGATAGCCTGGGGCTTCCCACCAGTGAATCATGCCCATACTTGAAGCGTTGTAGGGCTTGGAATAACTGGCCGCTCTTGAAGCTGGTTCGCGCACATTGACGGCCGAATAGCTAGTCAGTGCAATTACGCCAAAAATAAAAACTATTAAACCAAGCTTAATAAAATTTTTCTGTGAAATACTAAAAGAATCACCCACAATTTAATTTTAGAAGTATTTTTAGAAAAAGACAACAAATTAGTGTTTCATTTACTCTATTAAAAATTTCGATTGGTAAAATATCCAGTGGATGTTTTCTCACTTCGTTCGAAAATACCATTCAAAAATCTTTTTAGCTACCGGAGTACAAACTACCAATCCATGTCCACCGTATTCCATCATTACCGTAACCACGATTTTTGCCTCCGGGTAAGGAGCAAAAGATGTATACCAAGAATGTGGTTCCTCACTACCGGATTCAGCGGTGCCGGTTTTACCGGCATAGTTGAACCGTCCAGCGATTTTTTCACCATAAGTACTCTCAAACATCCCTTGTCTGATAGTATCTAATGTCTCTTTTTTTAAGAAATCTTTTCTGACAATTTTGGAACGATCTGTCTTTAATATTGTTGGTGTAACTAGCTTTCCACCGTTTGCAAAAACCGCGGCTACCCGCGCCATTTGGATAGGTGTGGCCAACACATCCCCCTGACCAATACTCATATTTAACGTCTCTCCGGGATACCAAGATTCGCCTTTAGTAGCGAGTTTCCATTTATTTGTTGGCACCAAACCAGCTACTTCCCCAGAAATCTCGACTTGTGTTTTTTCACCCAAACCAAACAATTTTGCATATTCTGCCAGTTTCTTTTCACCCACCATTTGGCCGACTAGGTAGAAAAAAGTATCAGTACTACGGACAATAGCCCTGACAATATTTTGGGAACCTTCAGTTTTCTTGCTTTCCATCCATAGCCAATTTTGGAAAATCCTTCCGCCAAGATTGATAAATCCTGGATCAACTAATTTAGTTTCCGGCTTAATCACCCCTAGTTCCAAACCAGCTGACCCGGTTATTAATTTAAATGTGGAACCCGGCGGATAAGAAGCGCCGATACTTCTATTTAATAGTAGCTTATCGGGATTATTAACAAGATTTTGGTATTCAGCTTCAGTCAATCCTTTAGCAAAAACATTATTATCGTAAGAGGGAATAGAAACCAAAGCCAGTATTTCACCACTGGCAGGATCTAAAACTACTGCTGAAGCAGCCTTTACGCCCACCTCTTTTGCTTTTACAGAAAGGGTTTCGTAGACAAATTTTTGAAGCTCCATATCAATACTTAAAGTGACATTTCTACCGGGTTGAGAATTATTTTGATAAATTTCTCCTTTTTTCTCCCCAGTCGCAGTTACTTTTACCAAATGGTACCCATTTATCCCCCGCAATATCTCTTCCATAGTTTCTTCAATTCCAGCCTTACCAATCTTGTCACCGAGGTTGTAAGGTACTGCTAACTTTCTCTCTAAATCAGCTTTATCTGCCTCTGCGGTAAAACCTAACAGGTGAGAAGTAATCTCTTTGTAGGGGTAGTTCCTAACTGGACTAATTTCCAATTCTATTCCAGGCAGATTTTTACTTTCTGTTTCAATTAATAAAGCTTTATTCCTATCAAGATCGCTTACTAGTGTTATTTCGCTTCCAGCCGCACTTCTTAGCTTTTCCTCAAGGTCAACACTTGGCACTTCTAAAATTTGAGCTAATTTTAAAATTACTTCCTGATGATTTTCTTTGGTTAAAACCTTCGAATCGGCTAAAAGGCGGTATCCCGGTGTATTTTGGGCTAGAATTACTCCATTTCGGTCAAAGATAACCCCACGCGGCGCGTGTTCTACCTGAAGCCGAATTCGATTACCTTCTGCTTGGCTTAAAAAAATTCTCCCTTGAATTATTTGGAGGTCAAAAGCACGCGCAACCAAAATAATAATCGGTGTCACAAATAAAAAATAAAGAAAAGCTTTTCTCCAAGAAGAAAGTACAAATTCTTTTTTACCTGATAAACTCAAGGCTTTATTTCCCCAATCATGGGCATTTTGTAATTCTTCCCAACCCGGAGTATTTTTTCTTTTTCTGCCCACTTCAATCACTTCAGGAAAAATAAATCCAAATTTTTTCGTAAATTTACTCATATCGCCTTATGTAACCTTTAAATAAATTAAGAAAACAAATTCCCAAGTAATAAATGAGGCTATCACAAAAGCAACTGTTGCGCTTTGCCGAGTGGGAAAATACGACCTTCCGAACATAAATAAACTTACGCTTACGCTAGAGGAAAGAAAAACCAACCAAATTGGCATATTGCTCAAAACGCCAATAAAATAACTAAAAATAAGAATAAAAAGGCTTAAATATTTTGTACCGTTTATTAGAAACCAAATTATTATTAAGCCTATTCCAAAAGGAAAAGGGAAAAGACTTACCTGAAATAAACTGGCAATAATAATCAAAGTTGCGAAAAAAATCACTTGTTTTCCCATAGTGCTACTTGACAATAAAAACAAGATCTAAAGAACTAAACGGGATGAGCGGTTCGATACCGGCTTTTTGGAAAAGCTCGGCTGGATTTTTGTCTACTTTTATAATCTTGCCCAGTACTAAACCTTTAGGAAAGCCGGACTCACCTAAAGTAAATACGATTTGGCCATTTTTTATTTCCTCATTTTGAACTACTTTTACCAAGGAAATTTTAGTACCAAATTCTCCTTGTAATATGCCCTTAACTCCAGCTTCAGTAACGGCGGTTATTTTGGTTTCCGGATCATTCAGAAGCTGCACAGTCGCTGTTGAAGAGCCAACCCCTACAATTTGGCCAATTAAAATATCTTTTAAAATTACTAGTGAGTTTATCTTCACCCCGTCATCCCTACCCTTATCTAAAATTAGCTTGCTACTTGAAAACAACGGATCGCTGCCAATTACTGAAGCTAAAATTAAATTTTTACTGGCTATTTTGGCCCCAAGTTGTTCTCTTAAAATTTTATTTTCATCTTCAAGCTTCCTTAAACGGGCATTTTCAGCTAAAAGAAGGGCGTTTTCCCTCTCTAAACCGCTTTTCTTGTCCCTTAAAGATCCAATTTCGGTAATTGTTGAAAATAAATTTCCAATATCTTGTTTACTTTTATAAAGCCCTATTTGAGCCGGTTCTAACAACTTTTGGACAGGATCTTTAAGCAAATTTAGTAGATTTGCATTTTCTAAGAAAAAAATAAGAATCACTAAAATCCCTAAGGTAAGTAGAGTTTTTTGCTGGGAATTAAGTTTTTGTCTTTTCATTTTTTTACTTTAAAGCTCCAGCGGTTACTAACTTTTTAAATATATTTTTATTTTCTAAAACTCGGCTTGTACCTTTAACAACTGTAGTTAGTGGGTCTTCCACCAGTACAACTGGGATTTTAGTTTCTTTAGCAATAAACTGTGGCAATCCCTTTAGTAGACTGCTACCCCCCGAAAGATAAATCCCATTTTTGGCAACATCGTTCACTAATTCTGGAGGAGAATCCTCGATAGTTTCTTTAATCCCTTCGACAATTTCGTGAAGAGTATTAGATAAAGCTTCTCTAATTTCGCCAGTACTTACTTGTACAGAAGTCGGCAACCCAGTAGCTAAATCCCGGCCGTAAACTTGGACTTTTGATTCTTTGATAGCTGGATAAGCCGAACCGTGGGCAATTTTAATTTCTTCAGCGGTTTTTATTCCTAAAAGAAGGTTATATCGGGATCGGACATAACTAATAATTTCTTCATCCATTTCCATCCCGGCAATTCGTAAGGATTTACAAACAACTATTCCTCCTAAAGAAATTATGGCAATCTCTGTTGTACCTCCACCAATATCAACAATCATATTACCGTTTGGTTCGTCTATTGCTAGCCTAGCCCCTAAAGCAGCTGCCATTGGTTCCTCTAGCAGATAGGCTTCCCGAGCGCCAGCATTCACAGCGGCATCTGAAAGAGCCCTCCTTTCAACTTCAGTAGCCCCGCTAGGAACAGCCAAGACTACCTTTGGACGCGGAATTTTCGGAAAAGAAGAGGGTGATTGATGAATCTTTTTAATGAAATGTTTCAAAAGAGCCTCTGCTAGTTCTAAATCATTTATGACACCGTTAGCTAGCGGTCTGGCGGCAACTATTGAAGCTGGAGTTTTTCCAAGCATTTTTCTGGCTTCAGTACCAATTGCGATAATCTGCTTGGTTTTTTTATGCGAAGCGACAACTGTTGGTTCACGAACCACAGTACCTTTGCCGCAAACAGCAATTTTAGTATTAGATGTCCCTAAATCAACTCCAAGGTCAAGGGAAAAAGTTTTCCAAAAGTAATCAAGCGGATTAAAGATTTTAAAAGTTAGATTCACACCTACCCCGTTTTTAGTTATAAGTTATAAGTTGTAAGATTTAAGATTTAAGTGATTTTATATCTTAGGTCTTACATCTTACATCTTACATCCCACCCAGTGTAGCATCACCAAAAATGGTTAGCAACGAGGAATTTCGAGGATAATATCTAAAGTGGTCTAAATAGTAGCAAAATAAATCAGGTTCTTTAGGTTTGGGCAAGGCAAAAGAAGCCCGATCCTTCGACAAGGAGTTCAACTGAAGCTCACTCGAAGTCCTCAGGATCAGCCTCCCTTGCTAATTACTACAACCTTCACGCTTCTTAGCTTCTTTGATTTGTGATATTATCTATGCGAAAATGGGCAATTCAAAATTACCGGAAAAAATCATTGAATACTCCTTTTATGTTCTCTTTTTTCTTGTCCCACTTATCTGGCTACCGATAAATAGCGAACTTTTTGAATTTAATAAAATGATTTTGGTCTATTTAGTAACCAGCATTGTTATAGCAGCTTGGCTTTTTAAAAGTGTCGATGAAAAAGCTTTTGGAATTAAAAGAACGCCGCTAGATCTTCCCATCGCGATATTTTTACTTGCCAACATTATTTCGACAATTTTTTCGATTGACCGACAGACTAGTTTCTTTGGCTTTTACTCCCGCTGGAATGGCGGACTGCTTTCTACATTTTCCTATCTTATTCTTTATTATGCTCTGGGTACCTTTTTTGACAAGGAAAAACTATACCGTCTTTTAAAAGTAATGTTGGCGTCTGGCTTTTTTGTGGCAATCTACGCAATCCTGCAGCATCCTAATCCTCTTTTCCACAACCCTGACGGCACTTTTCGCGGAATAGATGCTGGTTATTGGCAACAAGACGCGCAAACTCGCGCTTTTTCTACTCTTGGCCACCCAAATTGGCTGGCGGCATTTATCCTCATGATTACACCCTTTGCCTTGTTCTTCTTAGCTTCGGCGAATAAAATCTTTGAGAAATTGTTTTTCACTATAGCCTTAATTGCCTACTTTTTAGCTTTCACCTTTACTTATTCTCGCGGTGGAACAATCGGTTTTATAGTAATGCTTGGTATTTTATTAGTCGGAAGCTTATTTATTTTTAAAAAAACCCTGTTAAATTTTTTACATCTAATAAGTCTGCCTGATTTATTAAAGAGTCTTTACCGCTTCAAAACACTTTTTTTTCTGCTAATTGTAATTAGCGGCTGGCTGCTAACTTTATACTTATTTAGTAATGCCCTTCTATCTCGAGGGGTTGATATAAAGCAAATAAAAGCAGCTCCTGCTAAACAAGCCGCCGTTCAAGCTGAAACTCAACTCACAAATCCCGGTACCGAGACCGGGAAAATTCGATTAATTGTCTGGCGTGGCGCTTGGGATATTTTTAAACACTACCCTGCTTTTGGATCGGGTGTAGAAACCTTTGCTTTTAGCTACTACAAATTTCGATCCGCAGAACATAATCTTACCAGCGAATGGGATTACCTTTATAATAAGGCACATAACGAGTTTTTAAATTATCTTGCTACAACCGGCAGCTTTGGCTTTTTTGCTTACTTACTTCTGATTATCACTTCTACTTACTTAGTGCTAAAATATCTTCTTGGTCGGGCTGAGATTTGGCAAAAATATTTTGTAATAGCCGTTTTGGCAAGCTACGGTGGCTACCATGCTCAGAATATTTTTGGCTTTTCGGTGGTACCAATTGCTCTGCTTTTTTATACGCTACCGGCCTTATTCTTCGTTATTACACAACGTGGGCAACTAGCCAAAATTAATTTAAATTTTCTTAAATCTTCTCGGCTAACAAATCTTGCGAAGGCAGGAGTATTATTTATTGCTTTTATTTTATTGTCTTTTTTTGAAGGATCATGGGCTGCCGATTATTATTACAATAAGGGGATTGATAACACTGATTATTTAGAAAGTTACAAAGAAATTGCCGTGGCCTCGTCTTTCCGACCAGATGAACCGCTTTATAAAGCATATTTAGCAATTCCAACAGTTTCTCTGGCATTGGAAGCTTCCGGAAAAGAAAAGGAAGATCGAATAAACGAGGCTATTGATTATCTAAATCAAGCGGTTACAATTGCTCCAAATAATTTAACTATTTGGCAATTACGCCTCCAAGCTTTCTATACACTCTCTTTAGATTCAGAGAAATATATTCCCCAAACAGTAAAAACAGCCCAAACACTCGCCTCGTTAGCACCAAATGAAGCCGAAATTCAGTACAATTTGGCCACAATTTATGTATTCGCTGCTGACTACCAGAAGGCGCAATCTCAACTAGTGAAGGTAGTTAATTTAAAATTTGATTATAAAGAGGCTTGGAAACTATTGTTACGAGTGGATACTTATTTAAAAGATGAGATAGGTTTGAAGAAGCATAGTAGTGAATTTAAAAAGTACTTTCCGACGGAGAATATAAAATAATATAAACCTGTATATCAAAGCTAACTTTTAGTCGCGTAGCAGCGCAGGATTCGGCCCGTCTCGCCGACGAGGCGGAGAGTACCTAAATTACGTGAGCGGTTAGCGAATGTAGCCCACGCAAGTGGTCACAAAGCGCGAAGCGATTTAATTTAGTTACGGAAAATCCTATAACTATGGAACGTATCGAAAAAATTATAAAAAATAAATTTGAAAAAATAGCTGCTCCGCGAGCAAAATATGAATTTCAGGAATATGGAATTTGGCTTTCCGAGCAATTACATGATAAACGCCACAAAGCGCTTTATATAAAACTGGCTAAAGAAAAAGACCGTGTAATACTAGAAAAAGCCCGGATTTTTGCTCTTGATGTTGAAAGCTCCTCTGTAAACCGCGGCCGACTGTTCATGTGGAAACTTGTGGAGCTTGAGAAGGAACAGAGAATCAAACATAAAAAGTAACCGACACGGCTGTTTTAAATCACAAGTTTCCACTAAAGACGCGGAGTATTCGGCCCCGATTCTATCGGGGGTATAGAACACGAGCGATCTTATGTGGAAGCTGACAGAATTAGGGAAAGAGAAGAAATCGCAACGAAAAAAATAGGTGTTGGTATATGGGAAGCTTCCACTAAAGACGCGAGAGTACTAAGAAATCGAAGATTTCGCAGTACGGAGCGATCTTATGTGGAAACTCGCGGAATTAGGAAGGGAGAGAGGAAAGCTGACAATAAAAATAAATAACCGTTCTGGGAATTAAATAGCGAGTTTACACTAAAGACGCGAGAGTACTAAGAAATCGAAGATTTCGCAGTACGGAGCGATCTTATGTGGAAACTCACCGAGTTGGAAAAAGAAGCAAAAAAGAAAGACCCGTACTAAAAAGCACGGGTCAAGAAGTTGATGAACCTGCGAGGTTTGCTAGGATTGCTCTCCACCTGGGCTGGTATGTAGTTATCCCAAATGTCCGCGACTACTGCCCGACAGGCATTCTTGCTTACCCCTGTGAGGAAAGCCCCATCTCTGATTAGCTCCGGCCTTTTTTCCTCAAGTATGGCGACAAATTCGAGCAGTACTGTTCCTGCCGTCAACTTTGACTCCAACTCTGTCCACTGCAAAGGCGAGAGCTCCAGGCCGATTTTCTCGGCGACAGCGATGCACTGCTTCACGGCCTGCCTTTTGGAGTCAGGTAGCCAGCCGAGCAGAAAGAAGACCACGAAACCTACTAGTGCGACCAGTAGTAGAGAGCCCCAAAAGGCATCCCCAGCATAGCTCTGGTTTTTCTGGACATTCTCCCCAACTGACCCCCAGAAAACGATCAGACCTAGGACTGTCATCGAGGAGATAAGTAGGACCAGTAGCATTTCGTGTAGGCCCAGCTTGGCTTCGTCCGCGAAAACCATGCTCTTCTCGTCTTCGTTCATTCTCTCTTCCATTCGATCTCTTTCCTCCTTTTTTATTTCTGAAAACCTATATAACACAAACGGTAGCGATTTTCAAGAAAGTGTGCTGGACCTATACATACCGTACATATTCCCTTTCTAAAGCTGTAAGTAATTTTTAACATATTCTGCCGGTGTTTGGTACCCCAGAGCTTGGTGGAATCTCTGGTTGTTGTACTTGTAGTTAAATTCTTTGCATTTCCTTCTAATGCTATCTATGTCCGGTAACAGGTCATCCTGAAGATTTAGGTACTCGTAAACCAGGGTCTCTATGAGTCTTTCTACTCTGGCATTCATCTTGGGTGTATTGGGATAAGAAAAATAATGAGTAATACCAAGATCCGTAATCAGCTTATGAAAGCAGAGGAGGTATTCTGAACCATTGTCGGTATTAATAGCCTCGATCTTGAAAGGAAAGAAGTTAATTACCTT